>Ga0213828_1001210_pt1 | contig 21920 bp, 18 predicted proteins | sample MC6MC0897MG_FD_180664 | JGI IMG/M metagenome (GOLD analysis project Ga0213828, IMG submission 180664) | Enriched soil aggregate microbial communities from Iowa State University, Ames, United States - MC6-MC0897-MG | ecosystem: Environmental > Terrestrial > Soil > Unclassified | place: USA: Iowa... | reverse complement strand
GCAATGGTCAAAATCCGTATGTTGAGGACATGGAGCAGCGCGTGCCGGATATCGGCATTTGACGCTACGCGCCCGATGATAGCGGAAGAGTGGCGGTAAAAGCGGCTTTCCAACGGGTTTTAAGCCACTGTTTGTTGTTTTCGACGCAGAAAAGTGCTTTCTGCAAGGGGTTTCGCAAGATGTCGTGACATTCGCCGGCGTTTTCGCGGGCGATAGTTGCAGGCAGCGCGCGATGGAAAACGCTGCGAAGGCGCGCGGTCAGACGCCGTCGCGAGGCATGCGGATGAACCTATCTGGCGGCGCATGTTCCAATTGCGGGCGGCGCGCGCGGCAGGCAGGCGCGGAAAGTGCCTGGAATCAGGCCTTTCCCTTGCGATCTCGCGCGCCCGAAGAAAACCAGAACATGGAAGTGAAGCAGCTATATGTTGATGAAGAAGTTGGCGGCGAGCCTGCTCGTTGCGACCGCTTGTATATCCAGCGCAATGGCGCAATCGATGCCCGCGCCAGCGCTGTCGGCCAAGGCCTGGCTGCTGCTGGATGAAACCAGCGGCCAGGTCATTGCGTCGCACGCGGCCACGACGCGCATCGAGCCGGCGTCCCTGACCAAGATCATGACGGCCTATGTGGTGTTCGAGGCGTTGACCAAGAAAGAGCTGACGGCGAACCAACTCGTCACGATCTCGACGCGGGCCTGGAAGGTGCCGGCGGGAAGCTCGAAGATGTTCCTGGAGCCCAACTCCAAGGTGTCGGTGGACGACCTGCTGCGCGGGTTGATGATCCAATCGGGCAATGACGCGGCCGTCGCGCTGGCCGAGGCCGTGTCGGGCAGCGTCGAAGCCTTTGTCGAACGCATGAACGACACCGCCGCGCGTCTGGGCTTGCACGCTACGCGTTTCGCCAGTCCGCACGGGCTGCCGGATCCGAATACGTATTCCACCGCGAGCGATCTTTCGATCCTGGCCACGCGCTTCATCCGCGATTTTCCTCAGCTCTACAAGACCTACGATTCGGCCAAACAGTTCACCTTCAACAAGATCACGCAGCCCAACCGCAACCGGCTGCTGTGGCTGGATCCCAGCGTTGATGGGTTGAAGACCGGACATACGGCATCGGCCGGCTATTGCATCATCGCCTCGGCGCGCCGGCCCAATGGCAGCGATCAGCGGCGGCTGATCACGGTGGTGGTCGGCACCGCGTCCGACAAGCTGCGCACGCAGGAAAGCCGCGAGTTGCTGGAATGGGGCTTCCAGGGGTTCAATACCATCAAGCTCTACGCGAGCGGGCAAACCGTCGCGACGCCGGAGGTCTGGAAGGGCGAGGCGGACAGCATGAAGGTCGGCTTCTCGCGGGACGCGTACGTCACCGTGCCCGCCGGCGCGAAGGTCGAATCGGTCTGGGCGCCGCAGGCGCCGCTGGTTGCGCCGATCGCCGCGCAATCGACGGTGGGCGAACTGCGGGTGACGGTCGACGGCAAGCCCGCCATGCACTTCCCGGTTGTCGCGCTGGAGCCGGTGGCCGAGGCGGGCATTGCCGGCCGCGCGTGGGATTCCATCCGTTTGTGGTGGCGCGGCACGCAGGGATAACGCAACACGATTTCGGAGGTAGGCGATGGCAGTGAGCTTTCCGGGTGGGCCGGCCGCGGCGCCGGGCCCTGACGATCCGCTGGCGCTGCTGTCGGCCTGTCACGGACGCATTGCGCGCCAATGCGCCACGCTGGCGCGGCTGGAGGCGCATCTGCCCGCGCATGGCAGCGATGCGGCGGCGCAAACCGCCGCCACCAGTGTGCGCCGGTATTTCGACACGGCCGCCGCCCATCACCACGAAGACGAAGAAGAGGACCTGTTTCCCGCCCTGATCGATTCCATGGCGGGGTCCGACGCGGTGTGCCTGCACGCGCTGGTTGACGGTCTGATGGCTGATCATCGGCATTTGGCCGGACTGTGGGAACCCCTGCGCGAGACGCTGTCCGAGATCGCGGCGGGTCGGCCGGCGCAATTGCCGGCGCAGCAGGTCCAGGCTTTCACCGACGCCTACAACGCGCACATCCGGCGCGAAGAGGACGAGCTGCTGCCGATGGCGGCGCGGCTGATTTCTGACGATGCGCTGGCCGCGATCGGCCAGGCCATGAAGGCGCGCCGTGGCGGTGAAGCGGGCTGATCCGCTGATTGCCGCGTTGCGTGGTCAAGGTCGAGCGTTTACCCTAGCCGGACCGGCGTGAACGCCGATGCCCAGGGAACAAGACAGGATGATGCAGGGGGGAATGAACGTCGCGCGCCGGCTTTTCGGCTCGTGGGTGGACGACGTCAACCGGTTGACGCTGCGCGCCGATCTGGCGGCGGGTCTGTTGGGGGCGTTGCTGGTGCTGCCGCAGGGCGTTGCGTTTGCTACGCTGGCGGGCCTGCCGCCGGAGTACGGCCTGTATTCGGCCATCGTGCCCTGTATCGTAGCCGCGTTGTTCGGCTCCAGCCGCCATGTGATGTCGGGCCCGACCAACGCGAATTCGCTGGCGCTCTTTGCCGTGCTGGCGCCGCTGGCGGCTGCGGGCAGCCCCGCCTACATCCAGCTCGCGCTTGCCGTGACCGTGCTCGTCGGCGTCATGCAGTGGCTGGTGGGTGTCTTGCGGCTGGGATCGCTGGCGCACTTCATATCACCGTCGGCGTTGTTCGGCTTTACCAGCGGCGCGGCCGTGCTGATCGCGGTGCATGCGTTGAAGGACGCGCTGGGCCTGCCGTCGCAAGAAGCGCACGGCGCGGGGGCGGTGCTGGAAAGCGTCGCCACGCATCTCGGGCAGGTGCATCCGGGTGCTTTGCTGGTGACGCTGGTCACCCTGGTCACGGCGTTGCTGGCACGCAGGCTGGACAAGCGCAAACCTTACATGCTGCTGGGCCTGGCCGCGGGGACGTTTGCGGCATGGGTTTTCAATACGTGGGTCCTGGCCCCCGGGGACGCGCCGGTTCCCGTGCTGGGCGCGATCGCGCAGCCGTGGCCGCCGTTTCATGTGCCCAGCGTCGACTGGCGAGCGCTTCCCGATCTGCTGAGCCTGGCGTTCGCGCTGACCATCGTGGCGCTGGCGCAGTCCATTTCCATTGCCAAGGCGGTGGCGTCGCGGTCAGGGCAGCGCATCGACGCGAACCGCGAGTTCGTGGGGCAGGGCCTGTCCAACGTCGTCGGCGGGTTCTTTTCCTGTTATCTGTCGTGCGGATCGCTCAATCGGTCCATCCCCAACTTTGAGGCCGGCGCGAAGACGCCGCTGGCGTCAGTGTTTTCCGCGTTGTTGCTGATGCTGCTGGTGGCGGTGTCCGCGCCGTTGCTGGCGTTGATTCCGCATGCCGCGATCTCGGGGTTGCTGTTGCTGGTGGCCTGGACGCTGCTGGACGTGCCGCGCTGGCGGCACCTGCTGCGCACACAGCCTGGCGAATGCGCCATCGCCGGCGCCACGCTGGCCGCGACGATCGCCATCCGCATGGAAGTGGCAATCCTGCTGGGCACGGTGCTGTCGCTGATGGTGTATCTGCACCGCACGTCGCGGCCGGCGATGCGCACGATGGGATTTGATTCGCGCGGGCTGGATCGCCGCTTCGTCGTGCTGGAGCATCAGCCGGACGCGTTGCCGGAATGTCCCCAACTGAAGCTGCTGCGCATGGAGGGGTCGGTCTATTTCGGCGCGGCGGCGCACGTGGCGCAGCGGCTGCACGATCTGCGCTCGGCGCCCGGCGCGCCTCGCCATCTGCTGGTCATGGCCAAGAGCATGAATTTCATCGACCTGGCCGGTGCGCAGGTCTGGGACGACGAACTGGCGGCCCGGCGCGCGATGGGCGGCGACCTTTATTTCCACCGGCCTCGGCCAGAGGTCATGGACATGTGGCGCCGCACAGGATTTCTGGAGCGGCTGGGCGCCGATCACATCTTTCCGGACAAGGCGACGGCATTGCATGCGATCTACGCGAAGCTGGACCGGAACATTTGCGCGGGATGCACGGCGCGGATTTTCTGGGAATGCCAGCCGGACAGCCCGCAGCGGGATGGGTGATGCGATGGTTGCGGCGGGCTTGTTGACGCAGGCGCCGTCGCGGTCCTGACGGTCCGCGGCCCGCGTTGACGTCAGGCGCCTTGCGGCGCCTCGGTGCCCAGATAAGCGGCCTTGACCCGCTCGTCAGCCGCGATGGCCGCGGGAGCGCCTTCGGCCAGCAGGCCGCCGCGCACCAGCACCGCGATGCGATCTGCGTGCTTGAACACGACGTCCAGGCTGTGTTCCGTGAACAGTACGGCAAGGCGTTGCGTGTCCGCCAGCTGGCGGGTAAGGCGCATCAGCGCGTGGCGTTCGTTGGTGGCCATGCCGGCCGTGGGCTCGTCCATCAGCAACAGACGCGGCTGGTGCGCCAACGCCATCGCAAGCTCCACCCGTTTGACGTCGCCATAGGCCAGCGTGCCGCAGGCCTCGTCAGCCTTGTCCGCCATCTGCACTTGCGACAGCAGGGTCCTGGCTTCATCAACGGCATGGCGGGCGGCGCGCCGCCAAGGGTTAAAAAGCAGCCGGTCGCGGGACAGCAGGGCCGTCTGCACGTTTTCAAGCACGGTCATGGACCGGAACGTGGCCGCGGTCTGGAAGCTGCGGCCCACGCCCAGCCGGCAGATCGTGCCGGCCGACAGGCCAACAAGCTCCTGCCCGTCCAGCCGAACCGAACCCGAATCCGGGCGCAACTGCCCGCCCAGCACGTTGAAGCATGTCGACTTGCCCGCGCCGTTCGGGCCGATCAAGGCCAGCATGTGTCCGGCGTGCAGGTCGAACGACACGTCGGCCAGCGCGTCGATGCCGCCGAACGACTTGCGCAGGTTGCGCACCTGCAAGAGGGGAGTTGCCGTCGTCATGCGGACCTCCTGCGCAGGCGGGCCGCCGCGCCGGCCAGTCCTTCGGGGAAGGCCATGACCAGCGCCAGGATGGCCAGGCCGAGCACCGCGTGCCAGTATTCGGTGCTGCGCGCCGCAGCATCCTGCAGCCAGGTGTACGACGCCGCGCCAACGAGCGGACCGGCCAGCGTCTGGATCCCGCCCAGCAGCACCATGACCAGCCCGTCCACCGAGCGGCTTACCGCCAGCACGTCGGGCGCGATGCTGCCCTTGGAAAATGCATAGAGCGATCCGGCCAGGCCCGCCGCGAACGAGGCGGCCACAAATCCGGCCCACTGGATGCGGCGCGTGTCCATGCCCAGCGCTTCGGCGCGCAAGGCCGAATCGCGCACGCCGCGCAGCGCAAAGCCCAGCGGGGAAAACGCCAGCCGCCGCAGCCACCAGACCCCGGCCGCGCACAGCACCAGCGACAGGTAGTAGAACCACGGCCCTTGCGAGAGCCATGCCGAGGGCCACAAGCCGGTCAGCCCGTTGCTGCCGCCGGTCACGTCATCCCATTGATACGTGAGTGCCCACAGGATCTGCGCGACGGCCAGCGTCAGCATGGCCAGGTACACGCCGGACAGGCGCACACAGAACCAGCCGAACACCAGCGCGCCAAGGGCCGCGGCGAACGGGCCGAGCAGCAGCGCCGCTTCCATGGGGATGGCGGCCAGTTTCAGCAGCAACGCGGCGCCGTAGGCGCCCAGCCCGAACCACGCGGCGTGGCCGAACGAGGTCATGCCGGCCAGTCCGGTCAGAAAGTGCAGGCTGGCGGCAAACAGCGCGGCGATCAGGATCTCGGTCATCAGGATGCTGAGATAGGGCCAGTACAGCGTGGCGACGGGCACCAGCGCCAACAGAACCAGCAGCACGGCGTAGGCCAGACGCAGCCGAGGCCCAGCGGGAGCGATGGGGCGTTCGGGCGGACCGGCGTGTGAGGCCGGCGCGGGCGGCTTGCCCATCAGGCCCCAAGGCCGCACGACCAGCACCACGGCCATCACCGCGAATTCAGCCAGCAGCGTGAGCTTGGACAGGTTGAATACCCAGGGGCCGATGGCGACCTGGCCCAGGAACACGAACAGCGCCTTGACCGAACAGATCAGGACGGCCGCCAGGAACGCGCCCGGTATCGATCCGAGCCCGCCCACGACCACCACTACGAAGGCGCTGGCGATGATCTCCAGGTCCAGGCCCAGCGTGGCGGGTACGCGCGGCGCGGCCAGCGCGCCGCCCAGGCCGGCAAGGAAGGCGCCCAGCGTGAAGGCCGACGTGAACAGCCAGGCCTGGTTCACGCCAAGCGCCGCGAGCATCGTGCGGTTTTCAGCGGCGGCGCGCAGCAACCGGCCCCAGCGCGTGCGCATGAGCAGCAGCCACAGCAGGCCCAGCACGATGGGACCGGCGGCGATCAGCAGCAGGTCGTATTCGGGGTAGCGCCGGCCCAGGATTTGCACGGCGCCCGACAGGCCCGGTGCGCGGGCGGAGAAGAGGTCTTCGGGACCCCAGACCGCCAGGGCCACATCGCCGATGATGAGGACCAGCGCGAAAGTGGCCAGCAACTGGAAGAGTTCGGGGGCGCGATACAGGCGCTTGAGCACCAGCAGCTCGGCCGCGGCGCCGATCAGGCCGGTGGCCAGCGCCGCCAGCAGCAGCCCGAACCAGTAGCCCGCGCCGCCGCCGAAGTGGCTGGTGAAGGTCCAGGCCAGATACACGCCCAGCATGTAGAACGAGCCGTGCGCGAAGTTGACCACGCGCGTCACGCCAAAGATCAGCGACAGGCCGGCGGCGACCAGAAACAGCGCGCTGGCGTCGGCCAGGCCATTGAGTAGCTGCAGCAGCAGCCCGGATACATTCATCAGCGGGCCGGCGCCGGCCGCATCTTGCGCACCTGCTCGTCAGGCGGTTGCAGGCGGGCGCCGTCGATGTACGCGAAATCCTTCATGATGCCCTTGCCGTCTTCGACCGCCGTCACGCCCACATAGACGCCCATCGTCGATTGATGGTCGATCTTGCGGTACTGGATGGGGCCATAGGGCGTGTCCACCTTCAGGCCGGCAAAAGCGTCGACGAGTTTTTCCGTGTCGACGGAACCGGCGGCCTTCAGGCCCTGCGCAATGGACATCAGCGACGCATAGCCGACGACGGAACCGACCTTGGGCGTCTCATTGAAGCGCTTTTTATAGGCTTCGACGAAGGTCTTGTTGGCCGGGGTGTCGATGGCGTACCAGGGGTAGCCGGTGACGATCCAGCCGGTGGGCGTGTCGGCGCCCAGCGGTTCCAGGTACTCGGGTTCGCCGGACAAGAGCGACACGACGGGCATGTTTTCAAACAGGCCGCGCGTGTTGCCTTCGCGCACGAAGCGGGTCAGGTCGGCGGCGAACAGCACGTTGAAGATGGCGTCGGGCTTGGCGTCGGCCAATGCCTGCACGACCGCGCCGGCATCCACCTTGCCCAGCGGCACGGCCTGTTCGGCGACGAATTCGACGTCGGACTGGAACGACTGCATCATGGCCTTGAACGTGGCTACGGCGGATTGGCCGTATTCGTAATTGGGATAGACGATGGCCCAGCGCTTCTTGCGCAGCGCGAGCGCCTTGGGGGCCAGCGCCGCCACGTGCATCCAGGTGGAGGGACGCAGGCGGTAGGTATAGCGGTTGCCTTCCTGCCAGGTGATCTTGTCGGTCAATGGCTCGGCGGCCAGGAAGAACACCTCTTGCTGCTTGGCGAAGTCGGTCAGTGCGAGACCCGTGTTGGAAAGAAAGCCGCCGAACAGCAGCTCGACTTTTTCGCGCGCCAGCAGTTCCTGCGCGGCGCGGACCGAGTCGCCGGGGTTGCCGTTATCGTCGCGCGAGATAACCTCGAGCTTTCGGCCCAGCACGCCGCCCGCGGCGTTGACTTCTTCAAGCGCCAACTGCCAGCCCTTCTTGTACGGGCCCAGAAAGGCGGGAATGGCCTTGTAGCTGTTGATCTCGCCGATGCGGATCGGCGGTTCCTTGTCTTTCGCGGCGGCGGGGGCGGCCGGCGCCAGCGCCAGGGCGATGAGAGCGGGCGCAACGGCGCGGCGCAGCAGGGTGAGGCAGGGACGGATCATGGCGGGTTATCGCAGCGTTGAATGAATCGGGCCCCTGCGCGCGCCTGGGGCGCCGCGGGTGCGGCCTAATTGAAACATGGCCTTCAGCGCGGCGGCAAATGGCGGTGGAAACGAATGGCAAGAAAATAACGGCAATAAAAAAGGCCCTGCATGACAGGGCCTTTTTTGCGGGAAACCGGCTGAATTACTTCAGCTTGGTTTCCTTGTAGTCGACGTGCTTGCGAGCGACCGGATCAAATTTCTTGATCAGCATCTTCTCGGGCATGTTGCGCTTGTTCTTGGTGGTCGTGTAGAAATGACCCGTGCCGGCGGTCGACTCGAGTTTGATCTTTTCGCGGATACCTTTGGCCATGTCGTGCTCCTAGTATGTAGATTGGCGGGGCGGCCGATTAGGCCAGTTCGCCGCGGGCACGCATGTCGGCCAGCACGGCTTCGATGCCGTTCTTGTCGATCGTGCGGATGGCCTTGGCCGAAACACGCAGGCGAACCCAGCGGTTTTCGCTTTCAACCCAGAACCGGCGCGATTGCAGGTTGGGCAGGAAGCGGCGCTTGGTCTTGTTGTTCGCGTGCGAAACATTGTTGCCCACCATCGGGCCTTTGCCGGTCACTTGGCATACGCGTGCCATGGATGCACCTCTTTAGTGTCGTTCTTGCCGCGCATCGCTTCGGGGGGTAGACGGGGGTTTAGCCGCCGGGCTGTGTGGGCTGCGCTGTGCGCTGCCTTGGCCGGCCACCCAGTCTTAGTGGATGAGGGGGAAAGTGATTTCACCCCAGTGCTTATACCCGCTGCCTGCCACCCGCTTGAATTCACAACACGCGGTTGGGGGTCAGAGTGCTGAACTACAAAGCATAGTAGTCCCGCACGGGAAACTTCATGTGAAGACCGCGATTCTAATACGGAATTCTTAAATAAATCAAGCCAAAGGGGCTAGGACGTGTGCGAACGCGCCACACGGCCGGCCGTCCAGGACAGGCAGGCGCAGGCCGCCAGGGTGGTCGTCAGGGGCAGGGCGGTGTCGGCCTGCCAGGCGCTGACGGCAAAACCCGCCAGGGCGCCGCACGACAATTGAAGCGTCCCCAATAGCGCCGACGCCGCGCCCAGGCGCTTTCCCTGGTCCGACAGCGCGAGTGCCGCCGAGTTGGGGTTCACGAAGCCCTGGCTGCCCATGTAGGCGATCAGGCACAGCATCAGCAACGGCAGCGTCATCAGGCCGGCCAGTGTCAGGGCGACGGCGGCGAGGCTGGCGCAGGCCAGCGTGACCAGCGCGCGGCGCTGCAGTTGTCGCGGCGTGTGGGTGCGCAGCAGGCGGGCGCTGATCTGCGAGCAGATGATGAGCGACAGCGCATTGGTGCCGAACAGCAGGCCGTAGTACTGCGGCGGCACGCCGTAGAGTTCGATGAAGACGCGCGGCGAACCGATGATGTAGGCGAACATGCCCGCCTGCCCGAACCCGCCCGCCAGGCTGTGCGCCATGAAGCCGCGGTGCGCGAAGAGGCCGCGGTAGTTCTGCAGGATGGTGCTCCAGCGCAGCGGCACCACGCGGTCCGGCATGAGCGATTCGTTCATGATCATGATGACCGCGGCCATCAGCATCGCACCGCCCGCCAGCATCACCCAGAACAGGCTGCGCCACGAGGTGATGGCCAGCAGCTGGCCGCCGATCAGCGGCGCGAGGATGGGCGCGAGGCCCATGATGAGCATCAGCAGCGACATCGCGCGTGCGGCTTCATGGGTTTCGTAATGGTCGCGGATGACCGCGCGCGGGATCACGATGCCGGCCGCGCCGCCCATGGCCTGCACGACGCGCCAGCCGGTCAGGGCTTCGACCGAACCCGACAGCGCGCATCCCAGCGAGGCGATCATGAACAGCGTCAGGCCCACCAGCAGCGGCGGCTTGCGGCCGTAGCGGTCCGCCATCGGGCCGTAGAACACCTGCGCCAGCGCCAGGCCGATCAGGTACGCGGCCAAGGTGCGCTCGACATCGCCGCGGGCCACGCCAAGGTTCGCCGCGATCGTGGGGAACGCGGGCAGATACATGTCGATGGCGAACGGGCCGATGGCCGTCAGCGCGCCCATGAGAATGAGCCAACCGGGCAGGCTGCTGCGGGTAGATTGCATTGGGGGCATGTAGATCGCGGTAAAACGCAGGGATAGGGCGCGTGGCAGTGCAGAGGCTGTATTCGCCGCGCCAAGCCGGGGACTTTATCATGGGCGGGCTTACAGGAAGATGGCGGGCATTTTCCGTTAGCGTCCCTGGTGTCCCTATGCATCCGGAGGATAAGCCGTGAATCCTTTGCTATCTGTCGTGGAGCGCAAACTTCAGGCCTTGCCTGTTCCCGTCCAGCTTGTGCTGTCCGATGGCGCCGTGCTCGGCCCACCCGACCCGCGCGTGCGGTTCGTGACGCATGACAAGACCGCGTTGGCGCATCTGGCCGAAGGGGCCGTTGGCGTGCTAGGCCAGGACTATGTCGAAGGCCGCATCGATATCGAGGGCAGCATGCGCGATGTGATGGCGGCGGCCGCTGCCCTGCTGCCTGGCTCTCCGATGGACGCGGCGCGCGGCGGCTGGCTGACCGACCTGGTGCGCAAGGTGATGTCGGTGTGGCGCCATTCCATCGAGCGCGACGCCCGGCAGATCGAATTTCACTACGACCTGTCCGACGACTTCTACGCGCTGTGGCTGGATCCGCGCCGCGTGTATTCCTGCGCGTACTTCCGCGAACCGGGCATGACGCTCGCGCAGGCGCAGGAAGCCAAACTGGATCTCATCTGCCGCAAGCTGCGCCTGGCGGCGGGCGAGCGCTTCCTGGATGTGGGCGCGGGGTGGGGCGGGCTGCTGCTGTGGGCGGCCGAACGCTACGGCGTGGACGCCACGGGCATCACGCTGTCGCGCAACCAGCACGCGCACGTCAGCCGGCTGATCCAGGAAAAAGGCCTGTCCGATCGCGTGCGCATCGAACTGCTGGATTACCGCAAGCTGGACGCATCGCAGCCCTACGACAAGATTGCGTCGGTGGGCATGTTCGAGCACGTGGGCCGCGCGCAACTGGAAAGCTACTTCGCCACGTTGCGCCGCCTGCTCAAGCCGGGCGGGCTCATCATGAACCACGGCATCACCGCCGCCGGCGTGGATAACGCGGAACTCGGCAACGGCATGGGCGAGTTCATCGAGAAGTACATCTTCCCGGGCGGCGAGCTGACGCACGTCAGCGTCGTGATGCAGACATTGGCCAACGGCGGCCTGGAAGACCTGGACGTGGAGAACCTGCGTCCGCACTATGCGCGCACGCTGTGGGCGTGGAGCGATCGGCTGGAAGCGCGGTTGCCGGACGCGGCGCGCATTCTGGGCGCGGACCAGGGCGAGCGCTCGCTGCGCGCCTACCGGCTGTATCTGGCCGGTTGCGCGATGGCCTTCGAGCATGGGTGGATCGCGCTGCATCAGATTCTTGCGCAGCATCCCGCGACGGGGCGCGCGGATGAACTGGATCTTTCCGCCGATCTGTCGTATCCGTGGCGGCGGGACTATATGTACGGAGACCCGCCCGGGCAGTGATGGCCGGACAAAGCGCATCACCCCGGTGATTTGCAAATCGCCGATCCGTCGTTCGTGACGGCGGACTGGCGGCATACCATCGAACCTTCCTATTGCAAGCAATCACAGCAGGGGGTTTCATGGCCGGCAAACACGCGGCGCCGCAAGGCAGCGCCAATTCGGGCTACGAGGCGGATGTGCTGGTCATCGGCGGCGGCCCCGCCGGGACGTGGGCCGCGGTCTGCGCCGCCCAGGCCGGCGCAAGCGTCATCCTGGCGGACAAAGGCTATTGCGGTTCGTCCGGCGCCACGGCGGCGGCCGGCACCGCGGTCTGGTATGTCGATCGGGATCCGCAGAAGCGCGCCGCCACGATGGCCAGCCGCTACGACATGGGCGGCCGCCTCGCGGACCATGGCTGGATGGGCCGTGTGCTGGACCGGACGTGGGACGGCATCAATACCCTGGCGGACTGGGGCTATCCCTTTCCGGTGGATGCCGACGGTGTGTCGCGGCGCAATTCGCTGCAAGGTCCGGAATACATGCGCCTGATGCGCAAGCAGGTCAAGCAGGCCGGCGGCAAGATTCTCGATCATCATCCGGTGCTGGAGCTGCTGCGCGATGAGCACGGCGCGGTCGCCGGCGCGGCGGGCGTGGACCGCCAGCGGGGCGGTGCGTGGTCGGTGCGCGCAGGGGCGGTCGTCATCGCCACGGGCGGTTGCGCCTTCCTGAGCCGGGCCTTGGGCTGCAACGTGCTGACCGGAGACGGCCTGCTGATGGCGGCCGAATTGGGCGCGGAGCTGTCGGGCATGGAGTTTTCCAATGCCTACGGCATCTCGCCGGAATTCGGCTCGGTGACCAAGACGCTGTTCTATAGCTGGGCGACCTTCACCGACGCCGATGGTGTGCCGATTCCGGGCGCGGCGTCCAAGGGTGGGCGCTCGGTCATCGCGCGGGAACTGCTGCGTCAGAAGGTCTACGCGCGCCTGGATCAGGCCGACGAGGCCACGCGGCAGGCGATGCGCGCCGCCCAACCGAACTTCTTCCTGCCATTTGACCGCAGCGGCATCGACCCGTTTACGCAGCGCTTTCCCGTGACATTGCGCCTGGAGGGCACCGTGCGCGGCACGGGTGGCCTGCGGCTGGCGGGGCCGGATTGTTCGACCACCGTGCCGGGGCTGTACGCCGCTGGTGATGCCGCAACGCGCGAGCCCATCTGCGGCGGCTTTACCGGGGGCGGCAGCCATAACGCCGCCTGGGCCATTTCGTCCGGGTCCTGGGCCGGCGCCGGCGCTGCCGGCCATGCGCTGGCCGCGCGCGGCCGCGGACGTACCTCCATCGCGGCGGGGGCTGCGGGCCTGCGCGGGAACGGCGCGCGTGCCGCGGATGCGGCCGCGCTGGTCAAGGCGGTGCAGGACGAGGTCATGCCATTCGAGCGGAACTATTTCAGGACGGCGGACGTGCTTGAGCCTTCGGTCGCCCGGCTGGACACGCAGTGGCACGCCTTGCGGTCAGCGGCGCCCGCGGCCGCGGTGGATCTGCTGGCCACACGCGAGGCGGCGGCCATGCTGGCCACGTCACGCTGGATGTACCGCAGCGCGCTCGCCCGCCGCGAGACGCGCGGCATGCACAAACGCTACGACTATCTGGAACAGGACGCCGCGCAATACCATCACCTGAGCGCTGGCGGGCTGGACGAGGTGTGGGTGCAGCCGCGCGCGGTCGACGGGGGCGGCGTGCAATCCACAACGCAATCCGTGCCGCAATCCGCACCGCAAACGAGGCTGGCGGCATGATCGAGCTCATCAGCGAGAGCCGTTGCACCGGCTGCAACATCTGCGTCCGGGTGTGCCCGGTCAACGTGTTCGACATCGTGGAAGGGGCTGCGCCGGTCATCGCGCGCCAGGACGCCTGTCAGACCTGCTTCATGTGCGAGGCGTGGTGCCCCGAAGACGCCATGTACGTGTCGCCCCAGGCCGACGCGCCTGCGCCGGTGGCCGAAGACGAGCTGGTGCGGGCCGGATTGCTGGGCAGCTACCGGCGTCAGATTGGCTGGAACCGCGAATCGCGCGATCTGCGTGCGGCGGACCAGTCGTTCAAGCTGCTGGGGGGCGGGCCGGCGCGTTAGTCCGGCTGGTTCGTCAGCGGGTTTCCCGCCGCAGGCGTTGCGCCAGACGCGCGGCCAGGGGCGCCGCCCGCGCGCGCAGCGCGGGCACCGAGGTCACTTCCCAGAACACGCCCCGCGTGGGCAGCCCCAGCGCAAACAGCGCGGGCGTCTGCCGTGCGTCGGCGGCGGGGACTTCGCCGTCCGCCGTCACGTGCAGCCCCAATCCCAAATCGTTGATCCGCGCGTGGCCGTCGCGCAGCAGACCCGCGATCAGCGGGTCGTTGCGCAGCGCGATGCGCTCCTCGGGACCGGTCGCGTTGATGACCCAGTCCGCCGTGATGGCAGATGCGGGCTGGCCGGCGCGTTGCAGCGTGACGTGCAGCCGTTCGTTCTCCGTGGCGGCCGACAGGATGCGCGCCGCGGTGCGGCGTAGCTGGCCGCTGTCTTGCGCGGCTTGCAGCCGGGCGAGGGCCGCGGGATCGGCGCGATGGCGGAACACCATCCAATACGGGCGCACATGGCGCAGAAAGCGCGCGCGGTCGGCCAGCGTCAGGCCATCCCACAGCGTGTCCGCCTGGCGCAGCACGGCATCCATGGTGGGTTGCCACGGACGGGAGTCGGCCAGATCGGCCCCGATGGCGCCGCGCACCGCGCGGTAGAGATCGCGCAGGACTGGTGGATCGCGGCACGGATCGAACAGGAATGGGCGCGGCGCGGCCGGATAGGCGGGCAAGGTCTCGGGCTGCGGAAGCAAGGCCCGACGCGACACCAGATGGATGCGGCCGCAGTGGCCGGTGTGCAGCAGTTCAAGCGCGGCGTCCACGCCGCTGGCGCCCGATCCGGCGATCAGGACCTCATCATGCTTGCCGATGCGCGACAGCGACCGGGCAAGCCACGGGTTGCCGATGCTGCGCGGATGGCTTGCCAAACCCGGCAGCGGACGCGGCAGCGCGTTGCCTTGGCACAGCGCCACGGATCGGGCGCTGTGCCGCTGGCCGTTGTCCAGCAGCAGCTCCCAGCGCGCGGCGGCGCCGGGCTTCGCCCGAAGGGCCTGCACCCGGGCGCTCACCAGCTGGACGTGACCGGCGCGCACCGCGTCGAACAGGTGCGCGGACAGCCACTGGCCGTACACGGCGCGCTCGACGTACCGGTGGCCGTGCGACTGCGCCGTGCCGCCATCGCGGTCGGCCAGCCATTGCAGAAAGCCGTCGGCATCGTCCGCATGCCAGCCGCCCATCTTGTGCGCAGGCACGTTCAGGCGGTGCCAAGGCGAGGTCGCGCTATACGCCGCGCCGCGGCCGAAAGCGCCCGCGCCGTCGTACAGCGTCACACGGATGCCGTGCAACCTTGCCAAGTGCAAGGCCAGCAACGTGCCCGCAGCGCCGCCACCGACGATCGCCACCGGTGCAATCGAAGCCGGTGAATGCGAAGCGGACGAAGTCGAAACCCGCGATGTCGAAGCCGGCAAAGCCGAATTGCGCGTCACGATGAAATCGCGCCCGGCTCGCCGTGCACGATGTGCCCGCCCACGATGGTCATCGTGCATCGCACTTCCCGCCAGGCCGCGGCCGGCAACTGCATCGGGTCCTGATCCAGCACCGCCAGATCGGCGGCAAATCTCGGCGCGAGCGGGCCCTTCCAGTCTTCGTCGAAACTCAGCCGCGCGCCGGCCACGGTGAACGCGCGCAGCGCGTCGCGGGCCGAGAGCGCCTGGCCAGCGCCAATGACGCGGCCCGTCAGCCGCTCCTGCCGAACGCCCGCCACCCACAGCGTGTGGAACGGGTCGTAAGGAATGTTGTCGGTCGCCAGCGATACGTCGAGTCCCAGCGCCAGCATGTCGGCATGCGGCACCACGCCTTCGCCGCCGTCGGGCTCGTCCAGATAGGCCGCGCCGCCTTTCCACAGAAAATACGTGGGAATCGTCGTGACCAGCACGTCCAGCGCCTTGAGCGCCTTCAGATCGTCAATGCGCGACCGGGCGATGTGCTGCACGACCCAGCGACGGCCGGCCAGCGGAAACCGGGCGTTGACCTCGCGCAGCACCGGCACGACTTCGTGCAGCTTGTCCGAGACGATGACGTTGACGCGCAGGTCATGTTCGGCCGCCAAGAGGCACAGGGCCCGGAAGTCCGACGGGGTGACGGCCTGTTCGACGAAGCCGGACCAGCCCGTGTCCGGCAGGTTGGCGCGCGCGCAGCAGGCCACGACGGGATCGCCGCCGTAGGCGATATGGATGCCGCTGACCCGGAACCACGGGTCGCCCAGGCCGCGTCCGCGCGCGGTGGCCAGCCAGTCGCGCATGGCGCGCGCCGCTTCGGCCAGATCGCTCCACGCGGGGCTGACGACCAGCGTGGAACGCATGGTCAGCTCGCCGTCTTCCCATAACTTGCGGTACACCGAGATTGTCTCGGGTGCGCAGCCGTGGCCCTCGTAGATGCTGGTGGTGCCCTTGGCGTGATAAAGCTGCTGCGAGATGCGCAGGCCCTTAAGCCGGTCGGCAAAGCCAAAGCGCGGCACGTCGGGCAGCAGGTCGAATTCGACGGCGGGGCGGGCGTTGCGCTCGACGATGCTGCCGTTCAGTTCGCCGGCGGCGTCGCGGCCCAGTTCGATGCCGCTGCAGCGCGGCTGCGATGCCGGCGTCAGGCCATTGCGCGCCAGCGCAAGGCTGTTGAGTGCGCCGCTGCCGGGCGGCTTGCCCCAGTTGCCGAAGGGCGCGGGGATATAGACGGGGTGGTCGGGCGCGGCGGCGTCCAGTTCCCGCCGGCTGGGCAGGCGGCCTTCCGCCAACTGCGCCGCGCCGCCAAAGAAATAAGGCGGCGTGCCTACGGGCATGGTGACGATGTAGTCGCCGGGCGGCGTGGACCGCGCCTGCTCGCGCACCACCTGCAACACGTCTGCAACGCTGCGCGCATGGGCCAGCGAGGGGCGCAGGGTCTTCAACCCCTCGCGCTCCATGTGGGCATGGCTGTCGTTGATGCCGGGGATAACCGTCGCGCCCTGCAGGTCCAGCACCTGCGCATTGCCGTCGGCCAGCGCCAGCGCTTGTTCGTCGTAGGCCGCGATCCGGCCGTTTGCCAGCGCGATGGCATGGGCCGACGGGCGGGCGTCATGAAACGTGTGGATGCGCGCGTTGCGCAGCACCAGCGTGCGGGGTGCGGCCCGCTTTTGAAAAAGGCTCATGTCAGGAGGCGCTTTGATACCAGGGGAAGAGCCGGCGCGCTGCCCACACGAATAGCCGGTCCGCCAGGAAGCCGAATGTGCCCAGCAGCACGAGGCCGATGAACATGATCTCCACCTGGAAAAGCTGATGGCCCAGCGACATCATGTAGGCAATGCCACGGGTCGACCCAGACAACTCGGCCGCCACCAGCACGATCAGCGATACGGCGATGGCCTGCCGCACGCCGGCCAGGATAAAGGGCAGGGCGGCGGGCAGGATGACGAGAAAGAGCGTGCGCAGCCTGCCGGCGCCCAGCGCCGCCGCCGATCGCAGGTACACGATGTTGGTGTCGCGCACGCCGATGAAGGTGGTGATCCAGATGGGAAAGAACGCGCCCCAGGCGATCAGGGCGATCTTCGGCAGCTCGCCGATGCCGAACCACAGCACCGCCAGCGGCACGACCGCAAGCGATGGCACCGAGCGAAAGCCATGCAGCACGGGCTCGCTCAGGTGGTGCAGGAACGCGATGCGTGCCGTCAGGATGCCGGCGGTGATGCCGAGGACCAGCGCGATGGCAAATCCTGCCGCGGCCCGCGTGAGGCTGGCGGTGATGTGCCCGGCCAGCTCGCCCGATTCGATCAGCGGCAACGCGGCCTGCAGCACGCGTGACGGCGGCGGAAACAGCGCCGGGTTCATCCAAGAGAATGCGTGCGGGATGGCTTCCCACCCCAACAGAAAGAGCGCGATGCCAGCCAGGTTCAACAGCAGCCGGCGGCGGCGCCGGGCGCGTTCCGCTCGCGCGTGCGCCTGTTGAAAGCGGTCGGCCAGTTCCGCACGCGCGGGCGGCGCATCGCCGCTGGCCGTGTGATCGCCCCGGACGGGAACATCGGCGGTAATTTCGGCCACGGACTCGCGGCGCAGGGTCAAAGAGGTCATGCTGCCTGCCTTTGGGCGCCGGCCGCCAGCGCGGCCTCGATCCGGTTGTAGTGTTGAGCGAATTCAATGGACCCGCGCTGCCGCGGGTAGTCCAGGCCAATGCGGATGTCGTCGCTGATCGTGCCCGGATGCGGCGCCATGACGACGACGCGTTGCGCCAGGAAAATCGCTTCGTCGATGTTGTGGGTGACGAACACCACCGACACGCCGGTCTCCTGCCACAGCCGCAGCAGGTCCTTTTGCAGCGCGGCGCGAGTCATCGCGTCGACGGCGGCGAACGGCTCGTCCATCAGCAGGACTTTCGGTTCGACGACCAGGGACCGCGCCACCGCAATGCGCTGCCGCATGCCGCCGGACAGTTCGTGCGGATAGCGGTCTGCGGACGCGGCCAGGCCCACGCGCTCCAGCGCCGCCAGCGCGCGATGGCGGCGTTGCGGTGCGGCGACCGATTGCGCGCGCAGACCGAACTCCACGTTCTGCCGGGCCGTCATCCACGGAAAGAGCGCATATTCCTGAAACACCACGCCGCGCTCGGGACCGGGGCGTTCGACCTGTTCGCCATGGAACCGGACGGCGCCGTCGGTGGGCTGCAGAAAGCCCGCCAGCAGGTGCAGCAGCGTCGTCTTGCCGCAGCCAGAGGGGCCGATCAGGCACGTGAATTCGCCGGCCGCCAGGTCCAGCGACACCTCGTGCAGCGCCTGCGCGGGCGCGTTGCCGCGCGTGGCAAAGAACTGCGACACGCGCTGGAATTCGATCAGGGCGCCCATGCCGTCAGGCCAGTTTGACGCGGTCGGGCGCGGCGGCCGACAACGGCGCGTCCTTGATGGCGGCGCGGAACAGCGCGCGCAGGTCGCCGGCGGGCGCGGGCGCCAGCTTGGCGTCGATAGCCCACTTGGCCTGATTCACCAGGTCGTCCACGAAGCTGTCGTCGAATCCCACCTTGAATTCGAATACCGAGGTGGCCTGCTTGACCTCCGCGGGCGTGCTGCGGATGCGCGTGGCGATCAAATCGGGCCACGCCGGGTCCTGCGCAATGCGCTTTTCGGCGTCGAGCAACGCCCCGATGGCGTCCTTGACCAGCGCCTGGCGCGTATCCAGCGTGTTCTGGTTGACCAGCAGCAACTGGTGGCTGCGAAAGAATTTTTCGTAGCCGTCCTGCGTCAGGAAGAAGGCCTTGCCGCCGCTTTGGCGCAGCGCCGCGTTGCCGGCCTGCGCGGTCCAGGAAAACGCGTCGATGTCGCCGCGCACCAGCGCGCCGATGAGATCGGTGGGCGCCAGGTTCACCTGCGTGATGTCGCTGGCGGACAGCTTTGCGAATTCCAGGTACTTGGCCAACGCATACTGCCCAGACGTGCCGGCCGGCGTGCCGATCTTCTTGCCCTTCAGGCTGGCGGGCTTGTCTGCGGCGATGCCGCTGCCTTCGCGCGCCACGATCTTCATGTCGTACGAGTAGCGGCTGAAATTGGCCAGGATGCCGGGCTTCAGGCCCTGCAACACGGCAAAGACCAGCGGCGTATCCGTGGTGGTGGAGAAGTTGGCCGAGCCGGCCAGCAGGGCCTGCATCGAGTCCCGTCCGGTCGGAAAATCCAGCACCTTCAGATCCACGTTGCGCGCCTTCCAGTAGCCCGCGCTTTCGGCGACGAACGGCAAGGCCCACGTGTAGCCCGCGCTGCCGGAGGCCAGCGTGGCCTGCTCGCGGGATTGGGCGAATGTCACCCCGGGCAGCGCGCCCGCAGCGCCTGCGGCCGCCACCGAGCCGATATGGAACAACAGACGCCGGCGCGCGGCGTCGATGGAAGGCAGCTTCTTGTACGAACTCATGATTCCAAACCCCGATATGCATGTGAAATAGCTTGGGGTCATGCTACGGAGCGAAGGCTGCGCCGACAAAGAATATCTGGACATATGCTTGTTTCCTTCGGCTGCGCTGGGGCTTGCGGCTAGGGCATTGCGGCTGCGCCAAGCGGCCTGCCAGCGGCGCTATTTGGATAGCAGAAATAGTTCGTTCCGCCGCCGCGCGCGCGTTGCTAGGATCGCCGGTCAACCTACGTCGCCACCCGACGTTGCCACCCTAGGCAGCGTATGACGCGGCGTGGCGAACCCACCGGCCCAAGGAGCCCGCGATCTCATGTCCATCAATCCCTTTCCCCTGCGGCGCTTTGCGGCGACCTCCGCGCTGGCTTTTGCAACGCTCGCCGCGGCCGCCGCACCGGTGCATGCCGAAGGCACGCTGCGCGTGGCGCAGCAGTTTGGCATCGCCTATCTGATCCTTGATGTGGTCAAGGACCAGAAGCTGATCGAAAAGCACGGCAAGCAGGCCGGCGTGGACATCAAGGTGGAATGGGCACAGATATCTGGCGCATCGGCCATGAACGAGGCGCTGCTCGCCGGTGCGCTGGACATGGTGTCGGCCGGCGTGCCGCCCGCGCTGGTGCTGTGGGACCGCACGCGCGGCAAGCAGAACGTGAAGCTGGTGGCGGCGCTGGGATCGTTGCCCAACTATCTGCTGAGCAACAATCCGGCGGTGAAGACGCTGGACGACTTCGGCGCCAAGGACCGCATTGCGGTGCCGGCCGCGGGCGTCGGATTCCAGTCGCGCACCTTGCAGATCGAAGCGGCCAAGCGCTACGGCAAGGACAACTTCAAGCGTTTTGACGACATCTCCATCAGCCTGCCGCATCCGGACGCCACGACCGCCCTGATTTCTGGCGGCCTGGAGGTGAATGCACATTTTTCCAGCGCGCCGTTCTACTACCAGGCGCTGGAGCGCAATCCGGCGGTGCACAAGGTGATCAGTTCGTACGACATTCTGGGCGGCCCCGCGACGTTCAACGTGCTGTACACCACGCAGAAATTCCACGACGCCAATCCCAAAACCTATAACGCGTTCTACGCCGCGCTAGCGGAAGCCGCCGCATGGATTCCCGCGCACAAGGACGAGGCCGCCGCGATCTTCATCCGCCAGCAGAATTCCAAGCTGCCGGCGGATTTCGTGAAGAAGATCCTGGACGATCCCGAGAACCAGTTCACGATCACGCCGCAGCAGACGAAGGTATATGCCGACAAGCTGCGCGAAATCGGCGTGCTGCAAGGGCAGGCGGAAAGCTGGAAGGATTACTTCTTCGCGCCGGCCCACGCCGCTGCGGGTAGCTGAGGGTCTAGTCGAGCAAGCCGTGCGCCTGCGCGCGCTCAAGCGCGGCGGGCGGCAGCCAGCGGCCCAGCGCAGCCAGCGCCGACGTGCTGCGCAATGGCGCCGCGACCGGCGCGATCGGCGGCGCCTTGCTGCGGCTCAAGCGCGGCGCGGGCGCAGGTTGGGCAATGCCGTCAACCTCGATAAACGTGCCGCGCGCGCGCAAGTGCGGGTGATTCGGGGCTTCGTCAAAATTCAGCACCGGCGCAAAGCACGCATCGGTTCCTTCCAGCCGCGCGGTCCATTCGTCGCGCGAGCGGGCGGCAAAGGCTTGCGCCAGCTGCTCGCGCAGCGCCGGCCAGCGGGCGCGGTCGGATTGCCAACCGGCCAGCTCCGGCGGCAGTTCCAACAGCGTCAGTAGTTGCTTGAAGAACTTGGCCTCCAACGGGCCAATGGAAACATAGCGGCCATCACGGCAGGCGTACACGTCGTAGAAGGGCGCGCCCGAGTCGATCAGGTTGGTGCCGCGTTCGGCCCGCCACATGCCCGCCGCAGCCAGCCCGTGAAAAGCGGTGGACAGGGACGCCACGCCGTCGACCATGGCCGCGTCCACGACTTGTCCCAGACCGCTGCGCGCGCGTTCGATCAGCGCGGCCAGGATGCCCAGCGCCAGATACAACCCGCCGCCCGCGAAGTCGCCAAGGAGCGCCAGCGGCGGCGTGGGCGGCTGGCCCTGCCGGCCGATCGCGTCAAGGGCGCCGGTGATAGCCAGGTAGTTGATGTCGTGTCCCGCCGACTGGGCGAGCGGCCCGGACTGTCCCCAGCCCGTGACCCGGCCATAGACCAGGCGTGGATTGCGCGCGAGGCACGCGTCCGGCCCCAAGCCCAGCCGTTCCATCACGCCGGGACGGAAGCCTTCGATGAGGGCGTCGGCGCTTTCCACGAGGTCCAGGACCAGCGCCGCGGATTCCGGCCGCTTGAGGTCCAGTTCAATCGACGTGCGGTTTCGCAGCAGCAGGTTGAAGCGCGGTTCGCGCTGGATGCCTTGCTCGACGGGATCCCGACGCTGGATGCGCAGG
>Ga0213828_1001206_pt1 | contig 21948 bp, 15 predicted proteins | sample MC6MC0897MG_FD_180664 | JGI IMG/M metagenome (GOLD analysis project Ga0213828, IMG submission 180664) | Enriched soil aggregate microbial communities from Iowa State University, Ames, United States - MC6-MC0897-MG | ecosystem: Environmental > Terrestrial > Soil > Unclassified | place: USA: Iowa... | reverse complement strand
GTTCCTGGCCCTCGATGGTCAGCCAGTGGCCGTCGGCCAACGGCACCGCGAACTGCACATGCGCCTGGGCCGTGCGCAGGCCGAACAGGCTGCGCCAGACAATCGGCTGGCCCAGCTCATCGGTCAGCCGCACCTTCAGCAGGCGCACGTCCTGGGCATGCCCCAGTTCGTACCTGAGGGCCTGCTGCAGCAACAGCTCGACGCGCCTGCGCCCTCGGCGCTCGTCATGTTCAGGTGTGGGTAGCGTTTCGGCGCAGCGCAACTGATAGTGGGCGGGCACCTTCAGCGCGCCGGCGTGGCAACTGGCCTGGGCGATCAGGGGCGCACTGCGCGCGGCGATCAGGCGAATGGGCGCCTCGAGTACCTGGGCGAAACGCACATCGAACCAGATGCTGCTCGACATCAACTGGATCACCAGCGTGCCGCTGATCATGATCAGCAGCAGCTGGCCAAACAAGGTGCGCGGCCACAGCCGGCGAAGCCAGCGCATGTCAGGCATCGGCCGCGAGGCTGGCGATACTCAGCAGGTAGCCTTCATTGCGGATGGTGAGGATTTGCGCGGCACCTGCTGGCGCACGCCGCAGTTGCTGGCGCAGGCGGCTGACGCACATGTCCACCGAACGGTCGTCGGGCAGGTGGTCGCGGCCAAACGCGCTGCGGGTCAGCTGGTCGCGGGAAACCACCCGGTTGTTGGCCTCCAGCAGTTCGCGCAGCACGCGGTAGTCGGAGCGCGGCAGGGTCAGGGTTTCGCCATCGGGGCGGGTGAGCAGACGCTTGACGTGTTCAAGGCGAAAGCCTGCAAACAGCTGGGCGTCCGCCACGGCGGGCTCTTCGGCGGGAGTGTCCAGGCGTTGCGGGCGACGCAGCACGGCCTTGATCCGGGCGATCAGCTCGCGTGGCTCGAAAGGCTTGGCCAGGTAGTCGTCGGCACCCACTTCCAGGCCGATGATGCGGTCCAGCGTGCTGCCCTTGGCCGACAGCATGATCACCGCCAGGCCTGGCGTCGCCTGCAACTGGCGGCACAGGCTAAGGCCATCTTCGCCGGGCAGCATCAGGTCGAGCACCACCAGGTCCACCTTCGTCCGCGCCAGCTGTTCGCGCATTTGTTCACCGTCGGCTGCGGCTAGCACGTTATAGCCGGCATCTGTCAGGTAATCACAAAGAATTTCGCGGATCTCGTCGTCATCGTCGACAACCAGCAAGGTCGTGCTCATGCGGAAAAACACCTGTTCGGTGAGGGCCGGTGGCGCTCGTTACGTTCAATTACATGCCCGTACATGTCGGGTCTGGAGCCGGGAGGGCCGATCCCTAGAATCCTAACAAAAAATCATCTGCAAATACGAAGCCTTCCCAAATGAATCCCAAGTGCATCCCGAAAGTGTTCACCCCCATCAGCCAAAGTGGCAATCGCCTCAAGCCGCTGGCGTTCTTCGTTGCCGTCGCCATCAGTGGCGGGGCCATGGCTGCCGCCGGCAAACCCCTGGAGCTGGACGCCACACAGATCGAAGACAGCGCCCTGCTGCCGGCCGACGATGCTGGCCAGCTAGGCTACACGGTCGAGAGCACCCGCAGCTCCACCGGCCTGGCGCTGACGCCACGCCAGACGCCGCAATCGGTCACCACCATTACCCGCCAGCAGATGGATGACCGCGACATCCACACCATCGAGCAGGCGCTGGAAACCACGCCGGGTGTAACGGCCAACAAGTCCGAGGTGGGTGGGCGTACCGACTACCGTGCCCGGGGCTACTCGATCAGCAACTGGAAGGTCGACGGCCTGCAGACCCAGGGCGGTTCGGACTTCAGTGGCAGCGGCAATGCATTGAACATGGACCTGTACGAACGCATCGACATCGTGCGCGGCGCCAACGGCCTGCTGGGCGGCACCGGCGACCCCTCGGCCACCGTCAACCTGATCCGCAAGGCACCGACCAAGACGTTCGGCGGCAGCGCTTACGCCACTTACGGCAGTTGGGACAAGCGTCGCCTGGGTGCTGACCTGAATTTGCCCCTGTCCGAGGATGGCCGCCTGCGTTCGCGCTTTGTGATGACCCAGCAGGACGCCAACTCCTTCCGCGACAACCAGTCCGAGCGCTCCCGCGCCGCGTTGGCCAATTTCGAGTTCGACCTGGACGACGCCACCACCCTGGGCGCCGGTTACCAGTATGAGTACAACAAGGTTGTCGGCGGCGGCTGGGGCGCGAACATCCCCATCTGGTACCGCGACGGCAGCAAGACCGACTTGCCGCGCAGCACCAACGTGGTGCCCAGCTGGAGCTTTGGCGAGTACACCACCCGCACTGCGTTTGGTTCCCTCGAGCACCGCTTCGACAACGACTGGACGTTGGACCTGAAAGCCGCACAGGCGACTACCGAAGCCTTGAACCACCGGGGCCTTGCCAAGGTGAACTCGGCTGGGCGCGGCAGCTACGGCGGCTATTGGGACCAGGACGGCAGCGGCGCGGTGCTGAACGGTTTGCACAGCTCCAGCGACACCACACAGCAGTCGGCGCAGATCGACCTGTCCGGCCCGTTCCAGCTGTTTGGCCGCACCCACCAGGCCATGGTCGGTTACAACGACAGCCGCACCGTCGGCTGGTCGCCCCAGTACACCTGCACCATGGTCGGCGATGGCATGGCCAGCGCGCCTGCACTGGGTTGCCAGTTCCGCGCCAATAACGGCTTCCCGGTCACCGACTGGCGCAATGGCGTGGATGACGACTACGACATCATCGCCTCACGCACAGGCCTTCACAGCAAGACCACCACTCGCCTGCAGGGGATGTACGCCGCCACCCGCCTGAGCATCACCGACCCGCTGTCGGTGATCGTTGGCGTGCGCACCAGCAACTATTCTTCGGTCACCCGCAGCGTGGCCGGCGAGCGCAGCAGTCAGGAAGAGAACGGCATCGTCACCCCCTACATGGGCGCGGTGTACGACCTCAATGACAACTACTCGGTATACGCCAGCTATACCGACATCTTCACCCCGCAATCATCTGAAACCAGCAGTGGCAGCAAGGTCGAGCCGATTCGTGGGCAAAGCTACGAAACAGGTATCAAGGGTGAGTGGTTCGATGGCCGCCTGAACGCCTCGGCGGCGTACTTCCGCACCAAGCAGGAAAACAAGGCCGTGCTGGACGGCGACCTGACCACCCCGACTGGCGGCAACGCATACAAGGCCGGTTCCGGCCAGGAAACCGACGGTATCGACCTGGAAGTTGCCGGCGCCCTGACCCCCAACTGGAACGTTTACGCCGGCTACACCTACCTGCACTTCCGCCGCGTCGACAGTGACGGGCGCAGCGACCCGTCGCACCTGTTCAAGGCCTCCACCACCTACCGCCTGAGCGGCCCGCTCGACCGCCTGACCCTGGGCGCCGGCGTGACCGCGCAAACCAACATCCGCGCCATTTCCAGCCCGGCCGGCCAGCCCACCAACGGTGTAAGCAATGGTGCCACTGATGTGAACTGGTCCGGTTATGCCATCTGGAATGCCATGGCCAAGTACCAGCTGACCGATGAGACCAGCGTCAGCCTCAACGCCAACAACCTGTTCGACAAGCACTACTACACCCAGTACGGGTTCTATGCCGGGGCCATCTACGGCGACCCGCGTAACCTGTCGGTGACGGTAAGTACCGCGTTCTGACCAACCGTTCCCACAGGTCTGCGCGCGGTCCCTGCATCAACCGGCTTCTCCAACTGGCCCTCGAAGCTGTTCCCATCCTCGCCAAACAGCTCCACCGATTGCGAGGTCATCGTGCATCGCGAATCCAGATATCTGGTTGACAGATATCTGGATAAGAGATATTTTCCACGTTATGTTGGTGCGCCGGGACAACACAATGCGGGTCATAACGAAAGCGGCGGTTACCAAGGCGATTGAAGCTCACGGCCAGTGGAAAGCGCCGCTTAGCCTGTGGCTGACGACCTTCGACAGGGCGACGCTGCGCTTTGAATCTTTTGAACAGTTGAGGCAGACGTGGGCCACTGTGTCTGGCTGGAACGTTGATCGCATCCCCCACTCAAAACTCAGGCCCACCAGCCGCAAAGGGCCGCTTGATATCTACGTGTTCGATATCAAGAAAAACGAATGCCGCCTGATCGCGTGGCTCAATGCGCGAACGGGCACTCTCTACATCAAGGCCATTTTGTCGCACGCCGAGTACGACAAATGGTGCCGAAGCGATATCAGGTAGCAACCTGGGCAGCGCGATATTTCAATTCGACAGGTGACAACATGAAGCGGGATAAAATCGAAGCCAATGGACTAGATGCCTTCATCGCTAATATTTCACCCATGCTCGATGGCCTGAACACTCAGATGGCAACCATGGCGCAGCTTCTGGCCGCCTGCCATGATCCCATCAAGGACGATGCCGAGCTTGAGGCACGCATGGCATTGATCGACGAGCTCTACTCCCATGCGGACAGTGAAGGCCACGCTGCGGCACGCTTTGCGGAGATGGTAGCGGACCGCGTCTACGAGTATGAGAGTGAGTCTGTATTGGTGCCGTTCGCGAGCCAGGCCGAAGCGTTGGCCTTTCTGCTGTCGGACAGGGGCGTGAAGCAGAAGGACCTGTCGGCGATAGCGACCCAGAGCGCGGTATCAGAGATTCTGAACAACAAGCGGAAGATGACGGTTGCCCAGATAAAGGGCTTTGCTGAGTTTTTCAGCGTACCGGTCGAGTTCTTCATGCATGGGGTGGTTTGACAGCGAAGAAAGGGTGGGGGCAGCTCAGTGACAGATGAAACAAAAATGCCCACCTTCGTTGATTCCAAGAACGGACTGCCGCTTGATCCTGGCATACACGACACGGCGAGCAACTGCACAGTAATTTTTTGCATCATTGATAGCGCACGCGTCAACTTGGCTGTCGGAGTGACGGATTGTGGAGAAGCTACTTAGTGCGTTCTGACCTAGCGTGCTTGGGGCTGCTGCGCAGCCCATCGCCGGCAAGCCAGGCTCCCACAGGTACCGCGTCGGCTTCAGACTTATGCAGTACCTGTGGGAGCAACCGTCTTGCACAAAACCTGAAGGCTGGCGCGATCACTGTGGGAGCTGGCTTGCCGGCGATTGGCCGCAAAGCGGCCCGCTTTTCTTCTCTGACTCGCCCCTTGGCCCTGCTCAATCGGCTTCTCCCGCCGCTCCTCCAGGCTGCCTGAGCCTCCCCAAACAGCCTTCCTTTACCGCTCATCGCCAAAACAGAGCATCAGGGAATTCTGTACGTCATGTGCGGTCTGTCTCACGGCTGTTACACGTGATGTCACACGGCTTCTGCTTCAAGTGGCAGTGATAGCCGCTTTCACCCACCCGTGCAGGCGCAATCTCGCCTCCGGCGCTTTTAATGGAATGTTTATGTTTGCCTCTACAAGGATGTGGCTGGGTCTGTGTGCGTTGGTGCTGGGCGCAGGGCTGTTTTCGCCCGTTCATGCTGCGACGCCTGGTGAGCAGGACCTCATACGTGACCGGCAGAACCGTTTGCTCGAAGAGCAGCGCCGCCGCCTTGAAGAACTCAAGGACCTGCCAGGCGAACGGGCCACTCCAGTGGCACCCGCCACGCCAGCCGATACGCGCTGTTTCAACATCAGACGCATTGAGCTCAAAGGTGCAGACTCGCTATCGGCTACAGAGCGCGACGCGCTGATCAAGCCTTTTCAGGGCAAGTGCCTGGGTGTGGCCCAGCTTAACCAGCTGCTCAAGGCGGTCACCGACCATTACATCGAGAAAGGGCTGGTGACCACCCGCGCCTACTTGCCGCAACAGGATCTGTCCACCGGCGACCTTCAGGTGCTGGTCATCGAAGGCAAGCTGGAGAAACTGCGCAGCGATGCCGCCAGCGGCCTGTCCGATCGTGAACTGGCCATGGCTTTCCCCGGCAGGCAAGGCCAAGTGATCAATCTGCGAGAAATCGAGCAGATGGTCGATCAACTCAACCGCTTGCCGTCCAACCAGGCGCGCATGGAACTGACCCCGGGCCAGGCCATTGGCGGCAGTGATGTGGTCGTCAAAAACACCCCCCAGAAACCTTGGCGTGCCAACCTCTCGCGTAACAACGACGGCCAGCGCAGTACGGGCGAGCAGCAGTGGAACGTTGGCCTGGACTGGGACAGCCCGCTGGGGCTTGCTGACCAGTTGAGCCTGCGTGGGGGCCATGATGCGGTCAGTGACCACCAGCAGGGCTCGCACAACGCCTTGCTGTCGTACAGCTTGCCATGGGGTTGGTGGACGTTCAGCTACCTGTACAGCGAAACCGAATACCGCTCCCAGCTCGAAGCCGAGGGCGCCAGGTACAAGCAGAACGGTGACAGCCAGACCCACCAGGTGCGTGCCGAGCGTGTGATCCACCGCGACGCTGTGAGCAAGACCTCGCTCAATGCCGGCCTGGCCCATGTGCGCACACAGAACTTTTTCGAGGACAGCAAGCTGGCCTTGAGCAGCAATCGCCTCACTGAAGCGCAGTTCGGTATCAACCATGGCCGGCGTGTGGGCTCCGCATTCGTCAACATCGACCTGGGTATGCAACAAGGCATCGGGCTACTCGACGCCCAAGGCAACCATCACCCCGGCCCGGGCGAACCTGACGCACGCTATCGCAAGTACACCGGCACCATCAGCTACCTGTATCCCTTTCAACTCTGGGGGGAGAACCTGGCCTTCACCAGCCTGGCCACCGGGCAGCGCAGCGAAGATGTGCTGTTCAGCCCGCAGCGCCTGAGCCTGGGCGGTTCATCTTCTGTACGGGGTTACAAGGACCAGTTCTTGTCCGGCGACAGTGGCGGCTACTGGCGCAACGAAATACGCCTGACGCGTGCCGTGACCCTCGACTGGCTGCGCCCGGTGTTCAGCGAATACGGCGCCGCTGCCGGTTATGACCAGGGTGTGATCAGCAACGACCGCTACAACGATGCAAACCACGGCCGGTTGTCCAGCAACTCGTTCGAGCTGTTTACCCGTGGCCAGCACGTTGCCGCGTCGGTCACTTTTGCCCATTCCCTGGAACGTCCCGAGGTGATCGAGCGAGAAGCGCCGGTTTACTTCCGTATGGATTTCTTCCTTTAACTGCGCTGTTCCGAGGTCGCTTACATGGACGTCAACCAATTAGCCCTGCTGGCACGTCAGCCTTCTGCTGCACTGGCCGAGCGCGCGAGTTTCCTGGGTATGCCCAAGCGCTTGCTGGCCCTGCTGCTGGCCAATGTCATGTTCTGGCAACCGATCTGGGCGCAGGCGCAGGGCATTGCGGTAAGCGGCACCACCAACACCGCCGTGGGCCAGGCTGGCAACGGTGTGCCGGTGATCAACATCGCAGCGCCCAACGCGGCGGGCCTTTCGCACAACCAGTACCAGCAGTACAACGTCGACAGCAAGGGTGTGATTCTCAACAACTCGACCCAAGCCATACAAGCGACCCAACTGGGCGGCAATATCCTCGGCAACAGCCAACTGGGCGGGCGTGGCGCCAGCACCATCCTCAACGAAGTCACAGGTGCCAACCCCAGCCAGCTCAACGGCTACACCGAAGTGGCCGGGCAGGCGGCGCGGGTCATCGTGGCCAACCCCTACGGCGTCACCTGTAACGGCTGCGGTTTCATCAATACCCCGCGTGTCACCCTCAGTACCGGCAAGCCGGTGCTGGACGCCAATGGTAAGCTCGATCACTTTGCAGTCGACGGCGGCAACATCACCGTCGAAGGCCAAGGGCTGGATGCCAGCGCGGTCGACCAGTTCGACCTGATTACCCGCTCGGCGAAGATCAATGCCGATATCTATGCAAAGCAGCTGAACGTCATTACCGGCGCCAACGATGTCAACGCCGACACACTGGCCACCAGCGCCCGTGCCGGCAATGCCGCCGACAAACCGCAGCTGGCCATCGACTCGTCGGCGCTGGGTGGGATGTACGCCAATGCAATCAAGCTGGTGGGTACCGAGCAAGGCGTCGGCGTAAAGACGGCTGGCAATATGGCGGCTAGCGGCGGTGATATACAGATCGATGCCAACGGCCACCTGAACATGGCCCAGGCTTCGGCGCAGGGCGGGTTGCAGGTAAACGCGCAAAGCGTCGAAATGACCGGCAAGGTCTACGCGGGCAGCGCAACGGTGCGCACCCCCGGCGCGCTGACCAACCAGCAAAGCCTGGCCGTGCGCGAGCGTATCGAGATCAACGCAGGCCAGGTCGGCAACGCAGGCACTATCGCGGCGGGCATAGAAGCCGATAACAGCCGTAACGTCACGGGCGACGTCGCCATCAGTGCGCCGGTTGTGGCCAATACGGGCTACATTGAAGCCAGCCGTGGGTTGAACATCGACGCGGCCAAGGCCCTCGACAACCAGGGCGTGGTGCAAGGCGGCGCGGTCAATCTGGCCAGTGCCCGAGTCAGCAACCAAGGGGCGGCGGCACGCCTGGTCGGCGAACAGTCGTTGTTCATCACTACCCCGGCTATTGTCAACCTGGCCGGCGTAATCCGCTTTGGCGCGGGGCAAGCGGTCAACCTGCAACTGGCCAGCCTGGACAACCGCGAGGGCCTGATCCAGGCCGCGGGTGGCAGCCTTGCCATTGCAGCTGGCGCGCTGGACAACAGCGCTGGGCAGATCGACGCCAGCAGCCTCGCCATTACCGCAGACACGATCAGCAACCGCTCGGGGCTTTTGTCTGCCCGTGCCGGTGATGCAAAAGTAACGGCGCGCCGTGCGCTGGACAACACCAGCGGTACCGTGCAGGCGCAAAAGCAACTGTCGGTCGACGGCGGTGACATCAGCAACCAGGGCGGGCGGCTGCTGGCCGTTGCGGGTGATCTTGAACTTGACACCACTGGCCTCGATAACCGCAGCGGCAGCGTGCTGGGGGCGAACGTCAAGCTGACAGCAGAGGGTGCGCGGGTCGATAACCGGGGTGGGAAGATCGTCGGCGACCGCGTGGACGTGAACGCCGGCGTTCTGGACAACCGCGACCAAGGCTTGCTGGCTGCCGGTGCGCAAGGGCTGGCGCTGAACTTCGGCCCTTCAGCGACCCAGGCTCAATTGCTCAACAGTACCGGGCAGGTTCAAAGCGACGGCGCCCTGCTGCTGCGTGGCGCCTGGCTGGAGAACAGCGCCGGTACCTTGCTCGGCCAGCGCGTACGGGTAGATGCCCAGCGCCTGGACAACGATAGCAAGGGGGCGGTGGTCAGCAATGGCGGTGCTGTCACGCTGAACATCACCGATGTACTGAGCAACCTGACCGGTGTCATCGACGCTGGCAGCCACCTGCTAACCCTCGGCGGTATCGCCGCTGTCGACAACCAGGGCGGCAGCATGCGTGGCAGCCAGCTCGACCTGCAGGCCAGCACCTTGCGCAATGGCCAGCAGGGCCAGCTTGTCGCTAGCAGTGGCGGCCTGACCTTCACCGGCAACCAGCTGGACAACAGCGGGGGTACGCTGTTGAGCAGCGGCGGCCTTACGCGGCTGAACCTGGGCAGTGGCACCGTCAGCAACGTCGGCGGCACCATCCAGGGCGACACAGTGCACATCAGCGCCGGGGCGCTGGACAACAGCAGCGATGCCAGCAAGGCGGGCTCGTTGTCGAGCCTGGTCGACAGCCTGACGCTGAACATCGGCGCGCTCACCAGCAACGCCGGCAAACTGTTCGCCAAAACTGCGTTGCTGTTCACCGGCGACACGCTGTCCAACACCAATGGCAGCGAGTTGAGCGGCGACAGTGTCACGCTCACGGCAGGCAACCTGATCAACCGTGGCGGCCTGATCGAGTCCAACACCACGTTGAACCTGCACGGCGGTTCGCTGGACAACACTTCGGGCCGGCTGCGCGCCCTCGGCAATAACGCCGGTACCAACAGCACCAGCACATTCGGCCTGGCTGGCAGCCTCATCAACCAAGGCGGCCGTATCGAAATCGGCAGCACCGACTTCGCCCTCAAAGCCGATGCGCTGAACAACCGCACAGGCAGCATCGAACATGCCGGCACCGGCCTGCTGAGCCTGGATTTCAACCGGGTGAGCGGCGCCGGCGGCAGCATCAGTGCGCTGGGCAATGGCGACTGGCATTTCGGCACGGTCGACGGGCTGGGCGTTGTCCAGCTCAATAACGCCCTGACCTACACCAGTGACTCGCTGGCGCTGCTGGCGGGTGATCGGCTGGCCAGCGGCGCGGGCCTCACCTTGAACCTGCGCAACCTCGACAACGGCGGCGAGTTGCTCAGCGACGGTGACCTGGCCCTGAACCTGACCGGCGACCTGAACAACAGCGGCCGCCTCAGCGCGCAAAACCTGCTGACCATTCAGGCCGCCAACGTCACCCAGAACGGCGGGCGGATCGGTGCTGGTACCGACACGCGTATTGCCCTCTCCGGTGCGCTCGACAACCTGGGCTACCTGACCGCGCGCCAGAACCTGCGTGTTGACGCCGCGCAGGTCGCCAACCGCGGCACCCTGGGCGCGCAAGGCAACGTCAACCTCAATGCCAGCCAGTCCCTTACCAACGGTGCCGACGCTCTGCTGTTCAGCGGCGGCGCGATGGCCCTGCGCACCGCCAACTTCGGCAACCTGTACGGTGACGTCTACAGCCGTGGTGACCTGAGTGTCGCTAACCTGGACGGCGGCAGCGCGCAACGCTTCAGCAACCTGTCTGGCACGGTGGAGAGCGAAGGGGCGATTACCCTCAACGCCACGACCGTGGAAAACGCCAAGGCCGAATTCGAGCTGGGCCAGCGCATCGTCAACGGTAGCCTGCGCTGGCAGTGTGGCCAGCACTGTGGCGGGCATGACTCGTTCAAGCGCGGTGTGATCAACATTGACCAGACCATTCTGGAAACCGCGACCCGTGACTCGGCATCGGCACGCTTGGTGGCGGGCAAGGACCTTATCCTGCAGGCCGACCAGGTGCAGAACCGCTACAGCCTGCTGGCTGCCAACGGCAACCTGAGCATCACTGCCAACGACCTGCTGAACCTGGGGGCTTCCGAGCGCACCGGGCAGAACAACATCCAGATCGGCACGCCTGCGCGTATCGCCACCGGTTACTGGGACCAGATGGAGTACATCGACGTCCCTGCATTCAACGCCGCCGTCGCCGCAGGCAATTTCGACCTGGCACGTTTCGAGGTGCTCAAGGCGCGCTCCGCCGACAGCCGCTTTATCGAGCAAAGCAACTACACCGTCTGGACCGACAGCCCGCAGCCAAAATATGCCGCGACGCTACAGGCCGGCGGTTCGGTCAACCTCAACGTCGCGCGAACCGTTCAGAACGGCTCGGTGAGCGCCGGCAACACCGCCGAAATCCTTACTGGCACCCTGGGTGAAGACCAGACCGGCATCAAGGTCGGGGGCATCGACATCACCATCAACAAACAGGCCGGCGACACCAGCCCCGCCGCCGTAGCAGCCGTGCAGCCTGTGCAGCGGGTGGCCGCTGATGGCAGCGTGCAAACCGGCTTCACCCCGGTGGATTACAGTGGGATCCCGTTTGCCGCCGTGGACCCGACTGCAGGCGCGACCTTCCAGCTACCCCAGGGCAATTACGGGCTGTTCATTCGCAACCCCGACCCAACCAGCAGCTACCTGATCGAAACCAACCCGAACCTGACTGACTTGTCGCGGTTTCTCGGTTCCGACTACATCCTCGACCGCCTCGACATCAGCCCCGACAGCAATTGGCGCCGCCTGGGTGACGGCTTGTATGAACAACGGCTGGTCCGCGATGCCGTGCTGGCGCAGACCGGCCAGCGCTTCCTGGCCGACGGCCTGACCAGCGACTACGACCAGTACCGCTACCTGATGGACAACGCACTGGCGAGCAAGGACGCGCTCCAGCTGAGCCTTGGCGTCACGCTGAACGCCGAACAGGTCAGTGCCCTGACCCACGATATCGTGTGGATGGAAAACCGCGTGGTCGATGGCCAGAAAGTACTGGTGCCCGTGCTTTACCTGGCCCAGGCCGATTCGCGCAGCGTGCGTGGCAACAGCCTGATTCAGGGGCGTGACCTGACACTGATCGCAGGCGGCGACCTGGTCAACGTCGGCACCTTGCGTGCCAGCAACAACCTCGACGTGAGCAGTGGCGGCAGCCTCTATCAGGGCGGCCTGGTGGACGCGGGTAACAACCTGCAGATGATCGCCCAGGACAGCATCCGCAACGCGATGGCCGGTGAAATACGCGGCAGGCAAGTAAGCCTGGCGGCGGTCAAGGGCGACATCCTCAACGACCGTACCGCCATCCAGGTGCGGGACGGTGCAGGCATGCGCACCATCACCGACACGGGCAGCACCATCACTGCCCGCGAAAACCTGGCCATCAGTGCCGGCCGCGACATCACCCACTACGGCGTCATGAGTGCAGGCGGCGACGTAGCGCTCAAAGCCGGCAACGACATCAACCTGCTGGCCAAGACCGACAGCAGCGAAAAGCACGAACTGTTCGACGGCGGGCACAAGTCCGTCATCACTACCCAGGTGAAAAACCTGGCAGCGACGGTGACCGCCGGTGGCGACCTGGCTGTGGATGCGGGGCGCGATATCAATGTTCTGGCCAGCCAGGCCAAGGCGGGCAACGACCTGCGCCTGGTCGCAGGCCAGGACATCAACGTCAGTTCGGCGGGCGATGTGCACGACATCGCGACCCGAAGCAAAGATGGCAAGAAACGCATCAGCGAAGCCAATGACCGCACTACCCAGCTCGCCAGCGAGCTGACTGCCGGCAATGACGTCACCCTGCAGGCCGGCCGCGACACCACCCTGGTGGCCAGCAAGATTACCGCCGGCAACGAAGCGTACCTGTACAGCGGCAACGCCCTGAGCCTGCTTGCGGCGCAAGACAGCACCCACACCCTTTACGACATGAAAGAAAAGGGCAACTGGGGCGCCAAGAAAGCCCAGCGCGACGAGGTTACCCAGACCACCAACATTGGCACGCAAATCCGTACCGCTGGCAACCTGACCCTGGTCAGCAACGGCGATCAGCTTTACCAGGTCGCCACGCTGAACAGCGGCAAGGACCTGACCCTGCAAAGCGGCGCTGCCATCACCTTTGAAGGTGTGAAAGACCTGCACGACGAGAGCCATTCCAAAAGCAAAAGCAACATGGCCTGGTTCTCGATGAAGGGCAAAGGCAACACCGATGAAACCCTGCGCCAGAGCGAACTGCTGGCCCAGGGGCAAACGGTGATCCAGGCGGTGGACGGCCTGAAGATAGACATCAGGCAGATTGACCAGCAATCCGTCAGCCAGACCATCGACGCCATGGTCAAGGCCGAACCACAACTGGCCTGGATCAAAGAGGCCGAGCAGCGTGGGGACGTGGATTGGCGGCAGGTTAAAGAACTTCACGATTCCTATAAGTACAGCAACTCCGGCATGGGCCAGGCGGCGATGTTGGCGGTGATCATCATCATCACCGTGGTGACCGCCGGCGGCGCCAGTGCCCTGGCAGGGGGCGCAGCAGGGGCGACTGCAGGCTCGGGTAGCGCCATGGCGGCAGCAACCACCACACAGGCCCTGGCCGCTGGCGCGAGCTACACCGCTGCCGGCTGGGGCAACATGATGGCCACCGCAGCGCTGACCTCAATGGCCAGCACAGGCGCTGTGAGCGTTATCAACAACAAGGGCAATCTTGGCATCGCGCTGAAGGACACCTTTGGCAGCGATAGCCTGAAAAACGCCAGCATCGGCGCGTTGACCGCAGGCTTGGTGAACTACGCCGACAGCACCTGGTTCCAGGGCGCCAGCCCGGCAAACGGCGGTGGTGCGCAAGTCACAACCGCCGGGCCGGTACAAAACCCGGGCTATAGCAAAGAGTGGCTGAGCTGGCAGAAGGCGCAAGATGCGGTGGCCCGCAGTGCTACCCATGCCGTGATCAAAAGCGGCGTTTCCACCGCCATCAACGGCGGCAGCCTGAAAGACAACCTCGGGTCCGCGCTGGTATCCGAAGGTTTTGACCTGGCAGCCGCTGTCGGCAACAAAAACCTCGGCGATTTTGCCGAATACATGGACTTGAGCACCGGCTCGGCCGAAAAGATCTTCCTGCATGCCATGCTGGGCGGCGCCCTGGCGGCGGCGCGCGGTGGTGACTTCAAAACCGGTGCCATCGCCGCTGGGGCAGCCGAAGGGTTGACGGCGTCGGCCACGGATAACCTTGGCCGCTACCTTGATAGCCGCTTCATCACCGATGACCAGTTCAGGGTCGCCACGGCGCAGATCATCGGTATTGCAGCCGGTGCGCTGGTGGATGGCGACCCCAACGATGCGGCCTGGGTGGCGGGTAATGTCGAGCGGTATAACGAGCAGTTGCACCCTACCGCGGTCGACCTGATCAAAAAGGCCGCGCCGAAATATGCTGCCGACACCTACATCTCTGAAGCGGAGGCCGAGCGGCGCCTGGCGCTGGGCGCGGTCTATTACACCGACGAGAAGTGGAACGCGGTGTTGACTGGGCAAGGTTACGCCCCAGACGACACGACACTTGCCTACCTGGGCGCGGCACTGGCACCCATGGCTGGCCATTACGCGCCGCAGAACACCTCCGACGTGCCGACCACCCAGGCCGAGCGGGTGTACACAGGGTCTGAAACCGCTGAGCTGCTCACCCGGTTTGGCGACACCAACCCGGCGAGTTACGCCGATACGTCGATCAACTCGATCAACTTCCAGGGCGCCTATACCGGTGACCTGACGTACGACTACTACCGCTTCTACGACCGGAACATCGCCGTCCCCTACGACCTGGGCAGCAACCTGAGTGGCGGCTTGGCCGGTACTGCCCAGGGCGCGGGTGCTGCCATTTCCAACGTGGCCAGCTCCATCTGGTCGCTGTTGAGCAGCCCGTTGCAGAGCAGCGAGCAACTGGTGACCGGTGCGATGGCCCTGAGCAAGAACCCGCTTGCCGCCGCCTGGGACAGCCTGGCACCGGGCCAGGCCCAGGAAGGTCTGGCGACGGTGTATCAGATGCAGGGCGACAACGAGGCCGCCGCTGCAATCCGCAACCAGGCCAACACCGAGTTCGGGCTGAACTTCATCCCGGTCGAACGGGTGGCCTCGTTGGGCAACATCGGCACTGTCGCCAAGACAGCAGACGAGCTGTACATCGAACGCCTGCTCACTGAAAAAGGCCCTTGCTGCTTCGCCGCGGGTATCAAGGTTTCAACGCCGAACGGCGACCGCGCTATCGAGTCGCTGAAGGTTGGCGACGTGGTCTGGAGCAAGCCGGAAAAAGGCGGCAAGCCCTTTGCCGCGAAAATCCTCGCGACCCACCAGCGCAGTGACCAGCCGATCTACCGGCTGAAACTGAAAAACCTGCGTACCGACGGTACAGCCAAGGGCGAGACCCTGCTGGTTACCCCAAGCCACCCGTTCTATGTGCCGGCCAAGCGCGACTTCATTCCGGCACTCGATCTGAAACCTGGGGATCTGCTGCAATCGCTGGCCGATGGCGACTCGGAGAATACTTCGTCGCAGGTTGAGGCGCTGGAGCTTTACCTGCCGGTGGGCCAGACGTATAACCTGACAGTGGATGTGGGGCACACGTTCTATGTGGGTGAGCTGAAGACGTGGGTGCACAACACCGGGCCTTGTGATTTGCCTGAGTGGCCGGTGGGTACAAAAGCAACGGTGCCGTCGAAAACGGCGGTTCAAGAGCTTGAGGTAGACGCCTATAAAAATCTTAAGGCAAGAGAAGTTGTTGGCGATGGTCTAGAGCACGATCATATCCCTTCCTTTGCTGCGTTGCGCACAGCAAAGGAAGCTGAGTTGGGCCGCCCCCTTACTGAGTTGGAAACCAGGACGCTCTACCAAAACGCTACAGCTGTGGAGGTCCCACGAGAGGTACATATTGCAGGTCCTACCTATGGCGGAAAAAACACGCCTGCTCAGATTCAGCAAGACGCAGCGGACCTGTGCGGTGCAGTTTGCCGTGACACAGATGCACTGCGAGCAAATTTGAACAAGCGCGGTTATGATTCAAGGCTTGTGGATGAAACTGTTCAAAAAATAGTGGAAAGGAATCGCAAGGCAGGAGTTATTAAGTGATGAATACTTGGTTGGATTTTGTTCGGGCTCTTGGTCAAGATGAAAGTAGCTCAATCGTAACTGACTTGTGCCGGGAAGTCGGAGAGCCGCCAGCCGTTTCAGAGACCCCGGATAGCTATAATGACCCAGAAGGGAAGACAAAATTTTTCAAGTTTATTAAGTCTGGTCTGGAGCTTGGGTTTCGTTCTGGGAAGTTAAACCACATTCATTTTTTTGTGCAACGTCACGAAGGGTATTCGGCATATAAGGCTGATGTGCTTGGTCGTACAGCTCAAACATGGCGGGTTCAAGATATCATTGCCGAGCTGGGCCCGCCTACCAAAGAGGTGCCAGGTAAAGCTGATATGTTGCTAGGGTATATACGGTCGTGGTTGAAGTATGAGTTTCAACCCTATGCTCTACGCATGGAGTTTTCGGAAGATGGTCGCTTGTGGAAGGTGACGCTAATGTCAAATCCATCGGCTTAGGAATGTCCCTCCAAAGCGGTGCCGTTGCCGCTGGGGCAGCCGAAGGGGTGATGGCGTCGGCCACTGATAACGGCACATGGGACAGCCAGGAACCCGGCCAGGCCCAGGAAGTGCTGGCGACGGTCTACCAGACGGAGGGCGACAATCAGGCCGCTGCAGCGATCCGCAACCAGGTCAACACCGAGTTCGGGCTGAACTTCATCCCGGTTGAGTGGGTGGCTGCGCTGGGCAAGGTGGGCACCGCGCCCTAGACAGCGGACAAGCTGTACATCGAACGCCTGCTCACCGAAAAAGGCCCTTGCTGCTTCGCCGCGGGTACCAAGGTTTCAACGCCTAACGGCGACCGCACTATCGAGTCGCTGAAGGTTGGCGATGTGGTCTGGAGCAAGCCGGAAAAAGGCGGCAAGCCCTTCGCCGCGAAAATCCTCGCGACCCACCAGCGCAGTGACCAGCCGATCTACCGGCTGAAACTGAAAAACCTGCGTACCGACGGTACAGCCAAGGGCGAGACCCTGCTGGTTACCCCAAGCCACCCGTTCTATGTGCCGGCCAAGCGCGACTTCATTCCGGCACTCGATCTGAAACCTGGGGATCTGCTGCAATCGCTGGCCGATGGCGACTCGGAGAATACTTCGTCGCAGGTTGAGGCGCTGGAGCTTTACCTGCCGGTGGGCCAGACGTATAACCTGACAGTGGATGTGGGGCACACGTTCTATGTGGGTGAGCTGAAGACGTGGGTGCACAACACCGGGCCGTGTGATTTGCCTGAGTGGCCTGTTGGGGCGAAAGCGACAGGCGAAGCATTGCCAGTCGCGCCTGTTGTTTCTTCCGGCGCGACCCGGACAGGTGTTGTTCGTACTAATGCAGCTGACTGGAGAGCATTGCGTGATAGCTGGGACGATCTTGGTTATGGCCAGATATTAAGCGCTGAAAATCGTACGGCTATTGCGAAAGGACGTACCCCGAAAGTGGATGACTCATGGATTAAGGTTTTTCCGGAAGATGCGGGATTAAAGGGTGAGCGAATTTCTATGCATCATATCCAGGGCTCGCCACTTACTGTGCCATTGCCTGATACACGGCATTTAAACGCGCACATGCCAGGCGGGTTCAGGTACAACCCAGGCGGCCCCGGATCAGCGCTTCCGGCATACCCTCCGAAGAAAGGAACTGAGTAATGCATGCCATACTGCTAGATCACCCAAAGCAGAACTTGATTTTCTACGTGGCTCAGGATTTGGATCAGTCAATCAGGTCTGATGTACACCAGCTTGTGAGTGAGCTTGCTGCGTCAAGGGTATGGAGCATTGCACCGCCAACCATGGTTGACGAGATTGACGAAAATGGCTTGGAAGTGGTAGGCGGGACGCTGGAGATTTACTCAGCTTTGCTGCCGGAAAAACTTCCTCATGATGTCGACTTGAAGAACCTGGAGGAAGTGGAAGCGTTGATCCATGCTGTTAGGGACTTATCTGAAAAAGAAAGTATTTCCTTCGAGTTTCAGCTGGGCGCTACTTATGTAGGCAGCATTGAAGATGGCGTCATTGATCGAGTTCTTCAGGAGGGTTTGCTTGCACCGTGGAGAAATCACCTCAGCGGGAAAAATTGAATTCGCCGTAGCGTTGCAACCCGCGCGAACCCGGGTTTTCGGTTAACCAGCAGCTGAACCAGCTGCTGGTCCAGTTCGTGCTGGGCGCCGATTATCAGAAGGTTGCTCGCGGCCAAAGGCATCGAAGCTGCCAGAAAGGTTGCTGTCTATCAGGTCCTGGCTGGTGGAGTAGACGTTATAGCTTGCGCGCCACACCGGGCCTGCCAAGGTCACCGGGTTGACGGCTTTGCCCGATACTGCCGCCAGCGCCTTGCCGGCGTCGCGGGTATTGGTATACGAGACGTTCAGCTTCCAGTCGTTATCGAAGTAGTGGTCGAGTTTGGTGAAGATCTCCTGGGAGATATTGTCCATGTAGGACCAGTTCTGCCCCAGGTTGGTGTGGCGCGCCAGCCCGATGTCTTTACCCGTGGTATAGCGTGGCAGCCCCAACGACGAGTTGGAGTGGGTGCTTTCATACATGCCACCCAGGGTGAAGATGGTCTGTGGGCCCAGGTCGACCTCGAACACCCCGTATACCGTGGGTTTTTGCGTGGCCAATTTATCCGTGAAGTATTGGCGGTCGGTGTATGCCGTCACCAGGCGGCCGCGAACATTGCCGCTGTCGGTGAGCGGGCCGGTCACGTCGACTTGCGAACGATAGTTGTCCCAGGAGCCGGCGGCGGCTTCGAACTTCAACTGAAAGTCCGACAGCGGGCGCTCGCGCACCAGGTTGATGACACCACCGGGGTCGCCCACACCGCCGAACAGCGCACCGGAACCCCGTAATACCTCGATGTGGTCGAATTCAGCCAGGTTGTACAACCGGCGGGAGTAGAAGCTGGTGGCCACTGAGGACAGTGCCATGGGCGCTGCGCCATCAATCTGGATGCTGTCGATGTTGAAACCGCGCGAGTAGAACTCGTAGGTGTCGCTGGTAGTTTTTTGCACCGTGACCCCGGGTGCCATTTTCAGCGCGTCCTGCAGGCTGGTGATACTGCGGTCCTCAATCAGCTGGCTGGCCAGCACCGACACCGACTGTGGCGTTTCGCGCAGGCTGGTTGGGCTGTTGGAGCCCACGCTCACCGCACCGGTGGTGTACGAACCGGTGTTCTCGGTCATCTCGCCCATGCCCTGGCCACTGACCAGCGTGCTTCCCAACCAGACTGTAGGCGCACCATCCACATGATCGCCTGGTCGAGCACGTCATCGGGTACCTCGGGGCGCGTTGCGCCGCTCATGAGGTAGCGAAGTAGCAATGGCGGATAGCTTTCGCCATGTAGCTCTCCACCGACCTCAGGCTGACCCCCAGTTGCGCGGCGATTTCCTTGTAGCCCAACCCGTCCAGGCGCGACAGCAGAAAGGCCGTGCGCACCTTGGGCGGCAAGCCGTCCAGCAAGGCATCCACCTTGGCCAGGGTTTCAAGCAGGATCATCTGGGCTTCCGGGGATGGCATCAACGGCTCTGGCAGGTTGGCCACTGCATCCAGATAGGCCCTTTCGACACGATCGCGGCGCGCACGATCGATCACCAGGGCGCGGGCAATGGTACTCAGCCAGGCACGCGGCTGGCGCACATCCTGTATCCGGTCAAGTTTGCCCAGCACATTGACGAACGTATCCTGAGCCAGGTCGGCAGCGTTATCCCCTTGGCGCAGGCGTTTGCGCAGCCAGTCCACCAGCCAGGCGTGGTGGTCGATGTAGAGGGACTGAACATCAGCCTGCGTTGCAGATGGCACGGGCGGGGTAGACAACTTCAGCCCTCTTGTTGGTATAGGATTGCGTTTGAGAATTTATCTCATCCTATCTGGACTGAATTGTGAATGACAAGGATCACGATGTAATCCAGGGACCTGCTTGTGCCTTGACCGGTAACGGATCTGTCGGCGATAGCGACCCAGAGCGCGGTTTCAGAGATTCTGAACAACAAGCGCAAGAGGACGGAGCAGCCATAGGCATGGCGGCTGTATGGGTGTAGACGTTCTGCCAGTACACTGAGCGGAATGTTTAACACCGGTTTTCACCGTTGTAGTATCGCCAAATTGGCGATACGATCATGCCATGTCTACCAAATACCGATTTCGCGACAAGTACCGCATCGAGCTAAGGGAAAGGGATCATCTACCACCCCACGTTCACCTTACCGGCGGTGGGGTGGACGTGGTGATCAGTCTGGAATCTGTGACTGTTAGCCAAGGCAGGGCACCTGCGAAAGTGGTGCAAGAAGCCCTGGCCTGGGTGGCGGCCAATCAGGCCGATTTGTTGAAGGAGTGGATGAAATGGCATCGATGAAACGTCCCCGTCTGAAGAGTGTACAGCCTCGATCGGGCGCCAGCCTTGAGCTTACCTTTACCAATGGGCAGCATTTCACCCTGGATATGAGCGATGCGCTCAAGACGTATCCTGGCTTGGCGCCACTGTCCAAGCGCACAGCGTTTGAAGGCGTCGTATTGGGCGACGGGGGATGGTCGGTGGAGTGGCCAGCGCTGGATATTCAGATTGGTGCGGACACCCTGCTACTGGATGCGCTTGCCCAAAACGCACCTGATGAAAACACCCGAGTTTTCATTCGCTGGCGTTTGCGGCACCGGATGACGCTCGACCAGGCTGCCGAAGCGCTGGGAGTCAGCGCCCGCAGCATCAGCCGCTACAGCAGTGGTCGTGAAGCGGTACCACGCACATTGGCGCTGGCTTGCCTGGGTTGGGAGAGTCTGGAGCAGAAAGCCGCCTGACAGGGCTTTTTGAGCCCTGTCGGAGGGCTTGAGCTTTCGCTATTCTGGCCTGAGATTGCCCGGGGCCGCTTTGCGGCCCATCGCGACGCAAGGTCGCTCCTACAGAAGACGCGGCGTGCTTTTGAATCTTTTACTCTGCGCGACGGTGCAGCCTGGAAGAGCCACGGGTTGTCGATATGGGATTGTTGAGGCCGCTCTACGGCCGAGTCGCCACGGCGGTTGCCCCGTAGCGTGAGCAAGCTGAATGCACAGCGTCTTGCGCAAGGCTGGGGGAATCCATACCTCCTAGCCGAAAACAAAAAAGGCCCACCTTTCGGTGAGCCTTTTTTGATACTGCGTATGGTGCCGGCACCAGGAATCGAACCCGGGACCTACTGATTACAAGTCAGTTGCTCTACCATCTGAGCTATACCGGCAATGGGGCGTCATTATAACGATCGTTTGGCGCCTGTAAACCACTTCCTTGCGAATGTTCGAAAAAGACCTAAGTCACCGGCCTAAAAGGAGAATTTTCCTACCAGCCGCGGTGGATGGTGTTGACGCTTGGCTCGCTTTTGCCCGGGTTGAAGAACAGCTTGTCGTTGTCGCAGCCGCGCTTGCGGCAGGGGCTTTCGGTGCGCAGGGGCAGGCCGTTGTCGCCGCCCAGTTGCATGCCGGGGTGGTTCCAGCCCAGGTTGCTGGTTGGGTGAGGCGAGGTGCCGCCGGCGCAGCCGGTCAGGGCCAGGGCGAGGGTCAACAGGGCGAGGGGTTTGGCTCGGGTCACGATGGTCAGGTCCGTTGGTCCATTGTCGGTTCTGGCGCAACGCCAGAAGGCCGCGGGGCTGGCGGGCAGCGCGCGACGTCACTTTTTAATGATTTGGGGGGCGGATGATACACCGTTACGGCGGGTGAGCATTAGCCTTGTGTTGTCTGTTATGGCCTCTTCGCGGGTGAACCCGCTCCCACAGGGATGGTGTAAGTGCGGCAATTTGCGTAAGGAAATTCTGAACTATGGGGGCAAAAGCTTCAGGGTTTGGAGGGTTCGGAAGTATCCTACGCGCGCCGCCGAAGTATCGCTGTTGTCGGGGAAGTGGCTCACAGATACCGTTTTCGGGTCGCTCAGGCGACCGGGTGTGAGAGCCCGACTTTGAATAAGCGCTACCTGTCA
>Ga0213828_1001203_pt1 | contig 21973 bp, 14 predicted proteins | sample MC6MC0897MG_FD_180664 | JGI IMG/M metagenome (GOLD analysis project Ga0213828, IMG submission 180664) | Enriched soil aggregate microbial communities from Iowa State University, Ames, United States - MC6-MC0897-MG | ecosystem: Environmental > Terrestrial > Soil > Unclassified | place: USA: Iowa... | reverse complement strand
GATGCGTTCCACTTCGCCCAGGATCAGGTTGACCGTTTCATCCAGCTCCACTTCCCACGAATGCAGCACCGACTGCAGCCGGCCGTTGCCCAGCGCGTCCTCGGCCGAGCCCAGCTCGAACAGGTGCAGCCCGTCGAGCGACCAGCCGTGCGCATTGGCCACCTCGCGCAGTTCCTCGGCGGTCTCGGACAGGGTGATGTACAGGCAGCGCTCGCCCTGCTTGAGCCCCTGCAACAGGAACTGCAGCGACAGCGTGGTCTTGCCCGACCCGGGCGGGCCCTCCAGCAGGTACAGCCGCCCTTGTGGGAAGCCGCCGCGGAGGATCTGATCCAGGCCCTGGATGCCGGTGGTGACGCGGGAGATTTGTGTCTGCATAGATTCGCCAATTTCGACGCGGCGAGTCTAGCAACGGCTTCTGTGTAGAAATTGTGTGACCGGCACCTCTCGACGAGGGCCGATTAAGTAATGTCGATGCCGCGTAAATGCGGCCATCGATCAACCGAAATCCTTCAGAATCTCGCCGATCCCCGCCGCTGACAGCTCCAGCCCCAGCCGCGTGCCCGGGTTGACCACCACGCCGTACCCGCCGGGTACGCGCTTGAGCACCTCGATCATCTGCATGCGGATCGTATGCGGCGCCTGCTGGCTGTGGAAACCCACGCGCGCCATGTCGGTGAACACGGCCACGTGCAGCACGCCCTGCTTGTCGAACAGCAACGGGTCAAATCCGCTGCCGTCCGGCGTGACCAGGCTGCCGGTGAGCAGCACCACCTCGGAAGCCACGAAGGCCTTCATGAACAACCCGATCGGCAACTGGCCGTCCATCGCGGACTGCAGCAGAGTCTCGATCGGCGTTTGCGGGGGCAGTTCGGTCATGGGGAGCATGTCGGGACGTGGCGGGCCGGAATTGTACCGGTAGTGCCGGCCGCTGGCCGGCATCACGACTGCGCCACAGTGTCCCGGGAGCCGGCCAGCGGCCGGCATCACGACTGCGCCACGGTCTCCCGGGAGCCGGCCAGCGGCCGGCATCACGACTGCGCCACGGTCTCCCGGGAGCCGGCCAGCGGCCGGCACTACCGGTCAGCGGGCCAGGCGTGCGCTGCGCGCCTGCTGGTCGGCGACGGCGCGCTGCAGTTCGGCCTGCAGGTCCGGCTGCTTCACCGGGGCATCCAGCACAAACACCTTCACCCCATGCGCCGGCACCTCAACTTTAAGGCTGCCGCGCACCTGCTGGCTGCCCCCGTCCAACGCATCGCGCCACTGGCCCGGCTGCAGGTAGCGGCGGACCTCGATGCTGCGCGCGGCGTCGCCCTTGTTGAGCAGTACCAGTGCGGTCTGGGTGGTATCGCCGTGCTGGAGCACGCGGAAGAACACCGCTTCGTCACCCTGCAGGCGCTCATTGACCTGCAGGCCGCGCTGCAACGCCGGGGTCGCCTCGCGCAGGGTGGCGATGCGCTGCAGCGGGCCGAAGATCGGGCTCTGCGGCGCGGCATCCACGCGCGGCTGGCCGAAGTAGGCGCGGTTGCCGGCATGCTCGGCGCGGCTGCGCATGAAGCCGGTTTCCGAGCCGTAGTACAGCACCGGAATGCCGCGCGCGGTGAACAGCCAGTTGTGCGCGTCGATGAAGCCGGCGTCGGTAGCATCCAGACGCGCCATGTCGTGGTTGTCGTAGAAGCTCATCAGCTCATACGGGTTGGCGTACGGACCGCCCACCAGGTGCAGCGGTTCGGCCAGCGTCTCGAAGCCCTTCTGCTCCGTGCCGAACACCGACGACAGCGCCCCGCGCAGCGGGAAATCCAGCACGCTGACGTTGGCATTGGCCGGCCAGGTGTGCTCGGCGATCTTGCCGGCGTCGTAGTCGAACGCCTCGCCGAACATGAACATGCCTGGGTGCGCGGCGCGGATGCGGCCCACGAATTCGTGCCACCACGGGTGCGGCAGCCAGCCGATGGTGTCGATGCGCAGCGCGTCCACGCCCTGCGCGGTCCACTGCAGGTAGGCGCCCACCAGGTAGTCCATCACCGCCGGGTTGTGCTCGTTGAAGTCGGACAGCTCGGCCAGGTTGCCGTCGAAGATCGAGCCGTGCTTGCCGTCGACCGGGCCGATGCTGTTGTAGAACGCGTGCAGTCGGTTGTGCGTCGGATCGAGCTGCTGCGGCGGCAGGTTCTGGTGGTCGGCGATCAGGGTGCCGTCCTTGTCGAAGATCTGGCCGAACTGCGGCTGGCGCGTCGGCATGGTCCAGGCCGGCGACCCGTGGTTGCCCACGATGTCCAGCACCACCTTCAGCTTGGCCGCGTGCAGGCCGCGGGTGAGCCCGGCGAAGTCCAGGTCGGCGCTGGGCAGGTGCTCGTCCAGCGTGTAGAAATTGACGCCCCAGTAGCCGTGGTAGCCGGTCTTGCCGCGGTCGGTCAGGGTGCTGGTGCAGCTGATCGGCTTGCTGCCGGTGAACGCCTCGTCGGGGTTGTCCACGATCGGGGTGATCCACACGGCGCCAAAGCCCAGTTTGCGGATGTAGTCGGCATTGTCCAGCACGCCCTTGAAGTCGCCGCCGAGGTAGCCGATGTTGCCGTCCACCTTGTCCGGGCACGGCACCGGGATGTCGAAGGTGCGGTGTTTGCCGCCCTGGTCGCGGTGGTCATTGGACGGATCGCCGTTGACGAAACGATCGGTCACCACGAAGTACACCGCATCGCTGGCGAACGGCTCGGTGGTACCGATGTAGTCCGGGCGTGGCCCGGCCATGGCCTGGCCGGCGGAGAGAACAAGCAGGACAGCAACAGACAACGCACCACGCATCACACCACCTCCGGACGGGACGGAACCCGCAGTACGCACAGACCGGCCACCAGCAGGCTGCAGCCGCCCAGCACCAGCACATGCATGGGCTGGCCACCCAGCCAGGCACGCAGGGCGAAGCCGAGCGCGCTGGCAGCCACCAGCTGCGGGATCACGATGAAGAAATTGAAAATGCCCATGTACACGCCCATCTTGGCCGCCGGCACGCTGTCGGACAGCAGTGCGTACGGCAGCGACAGGATCGAGGCCCAGGCAAAGCCCACGCCGACCATCGACAGCAGCAGCCAGCGCGGATCGTCGATGAACATCATCGAGATCAGTCCCGCGCCGCCCAGCCACAGGTTGAGCAGATGGCTCCAGCGCAGCCCGAGCGCGCGCACCATCGGCGGAATCAGCAGCGCTGCCAGCGCCGCGAAGCCGTTGTAGGCCCCGAACAGCACGCCCACCCAGTTGGCGCCTTCGTTGTAGGCCGCCGACTCGGTCTCGGTCGCACCGAAGTGGACGCCGGCCACCGCGCGGGTGGTGAAGATCCACATCGCAAACAGCGCGAACCACGAGAAGAACTGCACCCAGGCCAGCCGCCGCATGGTGGTCGGCATGGTGCGCAGGTCGCCCACGATCTGCGCCAGCATGTGGGTGCCGGGCAGCACCCGCGCCAGGCCCAGCAGCACGCCGTAGCCGGCACACAGGCCGGCCAGCACGTACAGCATCTTGTCGCCCTGGCGCCAGGCGATCAGCCCGGCCAGTACCACGCCCACCCCCAGCCACAGCGCCGCCTGGTGCCAGGGTGCCGGCCCGCGCACGGCGGCAGCGGTCTGGTGCGCGGGCGGCTCAGCATCGGCGAACCCGGCCAGTTCGGCGGGCGCGTACTCGCGGGTGCTGAACACCGTCCAGCAGATCGCCGCGAGCAGCACCACCGCACCCACGTAGAACGCATAGCGCACGGTGTCGGGCACCTGCCCTGCCCCGGCGGTGTTGGCCACGCCGAAGTGCGCCAGCACGAAGGGCAGGAAGCTGGCGACGATCGCGCCGATGCCGATGAAGAAACTCTGCATGGCGTAGCCGGTCGGCCGTTGGCGTGGCGCCAGCTGGTCGCCGACGAAGGCACGGAACGGTTCCATCGACACATTGATGGATGCGTCCAGCACCCACAGCGTGCCGGCGGCGATCCACAGCGTCGGCGAGTTGGGCATCACCAGCAGTGCCAGCGTGGTCAGCACCGCGCCGATCATGAAGTAAGGGCGACGCCGGCCCCAGCGGGTCCAGGTGCGGTCGGACCAGTAGCCGATCACCGGCTGCACCAGCAACCCGGTCAGCGGCGCGGCGATCCACAGCCCGGGCACGGCATCCATCGGCGCACCGAGGGTTTCGAAAATGCGGCTGGCATTGGCGTTCTGCAGCGCGAACCCGAACTGGATGCCCATGAAGCCGAAGCACATGTTCCAGATCTGCCAGAACGACAGCGTGGGCTTGTCGGGGCGGCTCATCGTGCATTCCCGTCGGTGGCGGCAATCGGCGCGATCAGCAGCGCGCTGACCGTAGCCTGGTTGAGCACGCCGTCGCGCCCGCCCTTGCCGCCGTTGTAGGTGGCAAAGTGCGCCAGTGCGCTCATGTTGAAGCCCTCTTCCAGCGCGAACCGACAGCGCCCGCCGGACAGGTCGAACTCGGCGGCGGTGGAATCCTGCGGACCCACGCTGTGCGGCATCGCCACGCTGGCACGCTGCACCGGCTGGCCCGGGCACTGCACCACCAGCTGCTTCACCGCAGCGGTCACGCCGGTGTTGATCGGCCCATTGGGGTTGTCGTAGCGCAGGCGTACGCGCACCCGGGTGGGGTTGGTGGCAGTCCAGTTCCACGTGGTGGCACCGCGCAGACGCTGCTGCGGCCCGATGCAGGTGGTCGGGCTGTGCAGCGATTCAAGCGCGCCCTCGCGGCGGGTAAAGCTCAGACAGTGCTGGTAGCCATCGTCGGTGAGCAGCAGCGGCGAGGCGCCGGTAACGGGGCGACCATCGCGCCACAGCACGTGGTTGGCCGGAATCGGAATCGACCACGCCGTGCCGCGCGCGGTGGGTGTCGGTGCGGCGGGCGTGGCAGGGGCGTAGGCGGTTGCAGAGCCCGGAGCCGCCGGGCGTGGCGCGGCGCTCCCTGGGGCGGGTGCCTGGGCCATCAACTGCACGGTGACGGTGTTGCCCTGGCGCACGACCGTCTTTGCCACCAGCAGGTCGCCGTCCAGCGTACGCGGGCGCGTCAGGATGTAGCGGCGCTGCCCGTCGTCCAGTTCGATGCTGCGGCGCGTGCCGAACAGCTGCGGCACCAGCGCGGTCGGCAGTTTGGGGGCCACCGTGCCGTCGGCCTCCACGCCGAACACGCCTTCCAGCACCATCGACAGGTAGCCGGCCACCGACCACAGCTGGCGCGGCGAATTGACCACCGGGCCACTCAATGCGCCCTCGTCGACATGCACGGCCAGGCGGCGCATCTCGTAGTTTTCCATGTTGGAACCGGCCAGCGCGCTGCCGCGCATCAGTGACTCGATCTCCAGCTGGATACGGGCGGCATCGTCCAGCCGGCGCGCGGCGCGCAGCGAGTACGCACTGACGAACGGCCAGACCGCGCGGTTGTGGTAGATCGGCTGCTGCGCTTCCTGCGGCCACACCACCGGGCTGCCGCCCTCCACCGCCGGGTAGGCGGCCAGCGCGCGGCGGGCGCGGTCGGCCGGGAACACGTCGGCCAGCACGCCCAGCGAGAGCGCCAGCAGGTCGTACTTGGCATAAGGCACCGGGTGCGCGGCGTCGCCGATGTAGCTCATGTACATGCCGGCATCTTCGCGCCAGAAGCGCGCGTCGATCTGCGTGGCCAACGCGTCGGCCCAGCCGGCGTACGCGCTGGCGCGGGCGTCGCCGCGGGTGCGCGCCAGCTGCTCGGCCAGGCGCAGCGCCTGGTAGTGCAGCACGTTGGTGGACAACGCGAACGCGTCGCCGATGAAGCGCACGTCCTGGCGGGTCCAGTCCGGGTAGGTCTGTTCGCGCCAGTCCAGGAACGAGGTCTCGCCGCGGTACAGGCCGATGCGCGCATCGAACACCGCTGCGCGGTCCTGCGCCAGCGTAGCCTGCAGCGCCTGCCAGGTCTGCTCGGCGAACGCCGGGTCATCCAGCAGGTGGCGTGCAGCCAGGAACCACACCACCCGGTCGCTGCTGATTGGCCAGCTGCCGCCGGAGCCGGTGTCCTGGGCCACGAACAGGCCCGGGGTGTGCCCGTCGCGCGCGGGCGACAGCTTGAACTGCAGCGACTGCCGGGTGCGTTGCGGGTCCAGCCGGGCCAGCGCCAGGTCGGCCGCGAAGCTCACATCACGGGTCCACACGTAAGGCCAGCGCTCGCCGGTCTGGAAGCAGTCGCACGGCACCGGGTTGCCCTGGTTGAACGCCGGGTCGCGGATCGCATTCACGCGGTCGGCGTCCATTTCCTGCTGGGCGAGCGCGAACAAGGCATCGAACAGCACGCTGTCGGTGCGGCTGCGCATTGGCTGGGCGGCAATGGCCACCGTCTGGCCGGCGGCCTGCAGGCGGAAGCCACCCTCGGCGGCCGTGTCGGCGCGCGCGGTGCGGCCGTCGAAGGTCAGGTCCGCCGCGGTTGCGGTCGAACCCAGCGCCAGCCCAAGGGCAGCGGTCAGGCAGATCATCTTCAGCATCGAAGCGGCTACCCGGCTTGCGCCGGCGCCTCCCTCCCTCTTTGCACGCGTTGTGGTTACGCAACGCACGGTGCCGGCCAAGGTCGGCACCTCACCGGTCAGTACACCGGTGCGGCGTTGCGCGCGCGGCCCCCTCCCAGGGTGCCTGGCCCCATGGTAGACGGCAGGCTCCGGTGCGCGCCGCCTTGCATACGTATTCATGGCGCAGCGGCGGGACGACCGGAACGGCGTGGCTATAGTCCGAGCCAGACAACGGCCGCCTTGGGAGGGGAAAATGCCGACGAAACACCCGCATTCACCGCATGGATCACGCACCACCACCGGCCTGCCCTGGCTGGCTGCCGCCGTGTTGCTGCTGGCCTTCGGCGCGGCCGCCGAACCGGTCACGGTGGCCAGCGTGGCGTCGCCGGGCAAGGTGCTGCGGGTCTCGGTGCAGCTTGATGGCGGCACGCCCAGCTACCAGGTGGAACGCTTCGGCGAGACGGTGGTGGCACCGTCGCGGTTGGGGTTCCAGCTGCGCAACGGCCGGCTCGACCGCGACCTGGAGGTACTCGGGCAGCAGACGCGTACGTTCGATGAGACCTGGGAACAGCCCTGGGGCGAGCGCCGCCGGGTGCGCAACCACTACAACGAAGTGGTGGTGCAGCTGGGCGAGCGCAGTGGGGCCAAGCGCCGCGTCGAGGTGGTGTTCCGCGCCTTCGATGAAGGCGTGGGCTTCCGCTACCGCTTCCCCACGCAGCCCGGCCTGCGCGAGGCGATCATCGACGACGAACTGACCGAATTTGCGATCGCCCCGGCCACCACCGCCTGGTGGATTCCGGCCGGCGAGCCGATCCACTACGAATACCTGTACCAGCGTACGCCACTGGACCAGGTGCCGCTGGTGCATACCCCGATCACCCTGCGCAGCAAAGACGGCCTGCACATCGCCCTCCATGAGGCCGCCCTGGTCGACTATGCGGGCATGTGGCTGCGCCGCACCGACGGCCAGCGCCTGCGCGCGCAGCTGTCGCCGTCGGCCGAAGGTTGGAAGGTACGCCGCAGCCTGCCCTTCGATACCCCGTGGCGCACGCTGCAGATCAGCGACCGCGCCGGTGGGCTGGTGGAATCGGACCTGATCCTCAATCTCAACGAACCCAACGCGCTGGGCGATGTGAGCTGGGTGAAGCCGTCCAAGTACCTGGGGGTGTGGTGGTCGATGCACCTGGACCACGAAAGCTGGGCCACCGGGCCCCGGCATGCGGCCACCACCGCCAAGACGAAGAAGGTGATCGACTTCGCCGCCGCGCACGGCTTCCGCGGCGTGCTGGTGGAAGGCTGGAACCCGGGCTGGGACGGCAACTGGGTGGGCAACGGCTACGACTTCGACTTCACCCGGCCCACGCCCGACTTCGATATCGAGGCGTTGTCGGCCTACGGCGCCAGGAAGGGCGTGCACCTGATCGGCCACCATGAAACCGGCTGCGCCATCGAGCATTACGAAGACCAACTGGGCGCCGCGCTGGACCTGTACGCGCGGCTGGGCGTGGATGCGTTCAAGAGCGGTTATGTCTGCGACGACGGCCAGGTGGACCGGCGCAACCCGGCCGGCGCCCCGCTGTGGCGCGAGTGGCACGACGGCCAGTTCATGGCCCGCCACCACCTGAAGGTGGTGCAGGAAGCGGCCAAACGCCACATCGCGGTGAACCCGCACGAGCCGATCAAGGACACCGGGCTGCGCCGCACCTACCCCAACTGGATCTCGCGCGAAGGCGCGCGCGGCATGGAGTACAACGCCTGGGGGCAGCCGCCGAACCCACCCGAGCACGAGGTCAACCTGGTGTTCACGCGCATGCTGTCCGGGCCGATGGATTACACCCCCGGCATCGTCAGCCTGAAGGGGCGCGGTGGCCAAGCCATTCCCAGCACGCTGGCGCGGCAGCTGGCGCTGTACGTGGCGATCTACAGCCCGATCCAGATGGCCGCCGACCTGCCCGAACACTACCTGCAGCACCGCGAGGCGTTCCGCTTCATCGAGGACGTGGCGGTGGATTGGGAGGACAGCCGCGTGCTCAACGGCGAAGTGGGCGACTACGTGACGATCGTGCGCAGGGACCGCAACAGCCGCGACTGGTTCCTGGGCAGCATCACCGACGAACACGGCCGCGTGCTGCCGGTATCGCTGGGCTTCCTGGACCCGGGCGTGCACTACCGCGCCGAGATCTACCGTGACGGCGACGGTGCGGATTTCCGCAGCAACCCGTTCGCCTTCGTGCGCGAGACCCGCGAGGTCACCAGCGCCGATGCACTGACGCTGGTGCTTGCGCCGGGCGGCGGCCAGGCGATCCGCTTCACCCCGCTGTAGACCTGATCAGAGGTCTCGACGTAGCCCATGACCGGTATCCACGGTTTGCATGGCAAACCGTGGCGCGGCAGCGCGCATGCGATGACGCACCTGTAACCGATTCCAACGCTGCAAATGCCATTGAATACGTATGCAGGGTGGTTCCCGCAGCCGACCCGCTGCCTACCATAGCCACGCAGTCAACGGCCACCGCGCCGTGACGCTCCCGGGTCTCCGGGCAACCAAAAAATCGATTGGCAACATTGCCTGGGAGGGGAAAATGTTGAACCGCAAGCGCAGCGCGCTGAGTATCGCGCTGGCCGTCGCCCTGACGCCGTTGATGGCGTCGGCGCAGACCGCCGAACCCACTACCGCCACCCCGCCGACCGGGACCGCGGCCACCAACCTGGACACCGTGCAGGTCACCGGCATCCGCCGCGGCATCGAGAACGCCATTGCGATCAAGCAGGACGCCACCTCGGTGGTCGAGGCGATCTCGGCCGAAGACATCGGCAAGCTGCCCGACGTGAGCATCGGCGAATCCATCTCGCGCCTGCCCGGCCTGGCCGCCCAGCGCGTGGCCGGCCGCGCCCAGGTGATCAGCGTGCGCGGTCTGTCGCCCGACTTCGCCACCACCCTGCTCAATGGGCGGGAAGTGGTCAGCACCGGCGACAACCGCAGCGTCGAATTCGACCAGTACCCCTCGGAACTGGTCAACGGCGTGGTGGTGTACAAGACCCCCGATGCGGCGCTGGTCGGCCAGGGCCTGTCGGGCACCATCGACATGCAGACCGCGCGCCCCCTGAGCTTCGCCGAGCGCGTGATCGCCATCAGCGGCCGCTACCAGAAGAGCTCGCTGGGCAAGGCGGCCAACGTGGATCCCTACGGCAACCGCTTCAGCGCCAGCTACATCGACCAGTTCATGGACAACACCTGGGGTGTTGCGATCGGCTACGCGCACAGCGACATGCCGATCCAGGAAAACCAGGTGGGCCTGTACGAGCCGTGGACCACCGAACAGACCGACCAGGGCAACCGCCCCGGGCTGGCGCCGGGCACGGTGTTCTCCGACGGCATCAAGGCGCTGCGCCGCACCGGCAATACCAAGCGCGACGGCGTGATGGCCACCGTGCAGTTCCGCCCGTCCAACGTGTGGACCAGCACGCTGGATGCGTTCCACACCGAAGCCGAGCAGATCGACACCGCCAACCAGTTCGAGCTCAATCTCAGCAACTACAACGGCAATTACACCCCGGGCCTGCTGATCAGCAATCCGCAGGTCAACGCCGATGGCACCTTCACCGGCGGCGTGGCCAGCGGCGTGTATCCGCTGGTGCGCGGCATGTACAACAAGCGCAAGGACAAGATCGACGCATTTGGCTGGAACAACGAGTTCAACTTCGAATCGGTCAAGGTGGTGGCGGACGTCAACTACTCCAAGGCGACCCGCGACGAGCTGAACCTGGAAAGCAACCTGCAGCTCACGCCGATGCCGCAGCTGGATACGGTGGGCGTGGTGGTCAACCCGAACGGGTTCTCGCAGATCACCCCGGGCCTGAACTACTCCAACCCCGATGCGCTGTTCCTGACCAACACCATCTACGGCTCGGGCTACGGCAAGGTGCCGCAGGTGGAAGACCGCCTGAAGGCGGCACGCCTGCAGGCGACCTTCGCGCTGCCCGAGGCGCTGAAGTGGTTCGCCGACGTGGACGTGGGCGTCAACTACGCCGACCGCCGCAAGGACAAGACCCAGGCCGAGGGCAACATCCTGCTCGGCGACCAGGGCGATGCGAGTATCGCCGGCGACCTGCAGTACCGCCCGGTCAACCTGGGCTTCGCCGGGCTGGGCTACATTCCGGCCTGGAACGTGCCCGGCGCGGTGGACCGCTACATGGTGTTCAACCCGGTCACCAACCTGGACTACCTGATTCCCAAGGCGTGGACGGTGCAGGAAAAGACCAGCACCGCCTGGGTGCGCGCCAACATCAACACCGACATCGGCGAAGTGGGCGTGCGCGGCAACATCGGCGTGCAGATGGTGCGCACCGACCAGAGTTCGCAGTCCAACTACTTCGACCGGTCGCGTCCGGTCGGCCAGGAAGTGCTGCCGATCGATGCGGGCAAGACCTACACCGACTGGCTGCCGAGCTTGAACCTGGTGTTCATGTTCCCGCACCAGCAGACGCTGCGCTTTGCCGCGGCCAAGCAGGTGGCACGCCCGCGCGTGGACCAGATGCGTGCCGGCCTGGAGTTCGGCGTGGATACGGCCACCGGCAAGCCGGGCGGCAGCGGCGGCAACCCGCTGCTGGATCCGTGGCGCGCCAATGCACTGGACCTGTCGTATGAGAAGTACTTCGGCGAGAAGGCCTACATTGCGGCGGCGATCTTCTACAAGGACCTGAAGTCGTACGTGTACACGCAGTCGCGCGACGACTACGATTTCAGCGACCTGCTGGCCAGCTACGTGATTCCGCCGGGCATGACCGCCCCGCTGTTGACCACCGGCACGTTCTCCTCGCCGGAAAACGGCAAGGGCGGCAAGCTGAAGGGGCTGGAGCTGACGGCGTCGTTCCCGCTGGACATGTTCACCGACACCCTGCGCGGCTTCGGCGTGCAGGCCAGCGCGACGTTCAATGACAGCAACATCCAGATCCTGGACCCGGAAAGCGCGTCCAGCGTGGGCAGCGATCCGATCAGTCTGCCGGGGCTGTCCAAGCGGGTGTACAACTTCACGGCGTACTACGAGCGTAGTGGGTTCGAGGCCCGCGTGAGCCAGCGCCGGCGGTCGGACTTCATCGGCGAGATCGGCAACTTCAACGGCAACCGCACGCTGCGCTACGTGGTGGGCGAGAACGTGACCGACGCGCAGATCAGCTACACCTTCGCAGACGACAGCAGCCTGCACGGGCTGACGTTGCTGCTGCAGGGAAGCAACCTGACCAACGAGCCGTACCGCACCTATGCCGGCACCAAGGACCGCCCGCTGGAATACATCGAGTGGGGCCGCACCTACATGCTGGGCGTGAACTACAGGTTCTGATCCTGCGGTAGCCGCACCAACAAAAACCCCGCTGCTTCGGCAGCGGGGTTTTTCTTTGTCCCGGGTAGTGCCGGCCGCTGGCCGGCTTTCCAGCTGCGAGCGCCGTTGTCTACGGGCTGGGCGGGGCTGTGTGGGTTCGCGGGACACGCCGTGAATCCATCCCTGGAGCAACTGTGTTGCTGGAGGGGGGGGGGCGGACCTCCAGCAGACGGGCACGGTAGTGCCGGCCGCTGGCCGGCAGCGTTTGGATATGCGCCCCGGCGCGCTTCAGGCGGGGGTTGATCCGCGTTGAGCGTCGCGCACGCGGGCGTTGAGGATCACCAGCATCTTTCGCATTACCGCCACGATGGCCACTTTGGCCTCCTTGCCCCGGGCCCGCAGCGACCGGTAAAAGTCCCGCAATCGAGGTTCATGCTGCATGGCCGACATGCTGGCCATGTAAAGCACCTGACGGATCTCGGCTCGACCGCCGTGGGTGCTTCGTTTCCCACGCATCGTCCCGCTGTCATGGGACATCGGCGCCACGCCCACCAGGCTTGCGATGGCCTTTCCACTGATATGCCCCAGCTCAGGCAGGTAGCTGGCCAGCACCGCCTGCAGCACCGGCCCCACGCCCTTCATCGACTTCAGAACCGTGAGCTCGGGCTGTTGAGCGACCTGCTCGGCAATCTGTTTTCCCAGGCGTTCGGCCAGTGTCTGCAAGCGTGTGATGTTGGCCTGCAAGAGTCGGCGCAGTTCACGATCACCGACCATTTCCTGCTGCTGTCGCGCTACGGTCAGGGCCTGCATCACCTGTCGACGTGCCCGCACAAATTCCCGCAGTTTCCGCTGCCAAGGCCCCAGCGGCTGGTAGGCCGGCAGCTCCACCAGCGCGGCCATCTGCGCCAACGCATAGGCATCCAGGCGGTCGGTCTTGGCCGCCTGGCCAAGCCCCTGCGCCAGTTTCCTTGCCCGCAGGGCATTGGCCCGGACCACCCGATGACCGGCCCTGTGCAGGAAGTCCAGCACGGGCTGCTCATAGCCACCGGTGGCCTCCAACACGATCTGGTTCGACGGGTGTTTCTTCAGCCAAGCATCCAATTCAGCAAAGCCAGAGGGGCTATTGGTGACCTGCAGGGTCTCTCTGTTGGTTGTGCCGACATCCAGCTGGCGCTTGCTTACATCAATCCCGATCCCGTTCATCGCCCGACTCCGTATAGTCTGGAAAGGTCGAGAGCTCCCCCGCTTGCCCAGTCTTATCGCTTCGAGTGTCAGCTCCAGCAACTGTTCGGGCGGACCAAGGGAGATTCCGGCGTGGGCGCCTTGCTCCAAGACGATCGCTCAGATCCAGGCTCGAACGGCGGCCCACGTCGGCTCTCGACACCTAAACTGCCAGATTCCGCTCAGATAAGGCTCGTGGGCGCCATCCATGGCGCCCAACGGTCCCGCGAACCCACACAGCCCCGCCCTCGACAGTGGGTCGGGGGCCATGGCAAGGCAGATGAGCGTCCAGCGTCGGTTACGCAGCTGACCCAATCCAAGGACACAAAAAAAGGGCGAGGCCATCAAGCCCCGCCCTCTCAATACCACCGGAAATCGAATCAGCCCAGGCGCGCGCAGTACATCGACTGCGCCGGCAGCACCAACGTCCCGCCGTCGGCATGGCCCACGTCCGGGCCCGGCACGTGCATCGGCTGCCAGCTGCCGTCGGGCAGTGCCACGTGCGCGGTGTCGGCCGCCAGGTTGAACGCCAGCAGCAGCGTCTCCCCCGCATGCCGGCGCGCGAACATCAGCACCGGCTCGGCCGTGTGCAGGAATTCGATGTCGCCCACCAGCAGCGTCGGCATCGTCTTTCGCCACGCCAGGAACTGGCGGAACGCGTTCAACACCGAGTGCGGGTCATGCTCCTGCACCGCCACCGCCGCGGCGCGGTGCTCGGCCGGGATCGGCAGCCACGGCTCACCGCTGGTGAACCCCGCCAGCGGCGCATCGATCCACGGCATCGGCGTGCGGCAGCCGTCGCGGCCCTTGAAGTTCGGCCAGAAGGTGATGCCGTAGGGATCCTGCAGCGCTTCGAACGGCACGTCCGCCTCGCCCAGGCCCAGCTCCTCGCCCTGGTACAGGCAGATCGAGCCACGCAGCGAACACAGCAGCGCCACCAGCATCCGCGCCAGCCGCGGCTGGGCCGGATGGCCGCCCCAGCGGGTGACCGCGCGCTCCACGTCGTGGTTGGAGATCGCCCAGCACGGCCAGCCTTCGGTCATCGTCGCTTCCAGCCGCGACACGGTGTCGCGGATGTAGCCGGCGCTGAAATCCTTCACCAGCAGCTCGAAGCTGTAGCCCATGTGCAGCCGGCCCGGCGCGGTGTACTCGGCGGTGGTGGCCAGCGAGTCCTCGGCGGAGATCTCGCCCAGGCTCACCGTGCCCGGGTAGGCGTCGAGCAGCCCGCGCAGGCGCTCGATGAAGCCGATGTTCTCCGGCTGGGTGTTGTTGTAGTAGTGGTACTGGTAGGCGTACGGATTGTCCGCGCTGAACCCCCGGCCCACGCGCTTTTCCAGCGGCTTGGCCGGGTTGTCGCGCAGCTGCGCGTCGTGGAAGCAGAAGTTGATCGAGTCCAGGCGGAACCCGTCCACGCCGCGGTCCAGCCAGAAGCGCACGTAGTCCAGGGTGGCCTGCTGCACCGCCGGGTTGTGGAAATCCAGGTCCGGCTGGTCGGCCAGGAAGTTGTGCAGGAAGTACTGCTCCCGGCGCGGTTCCCATTGCCAGGCCACCCCGCCGAAGATCGACATCCAGTTGTTGGGCGGCGTGCCATCCTCGCGCGGGTCGGCCCACACGTACCAGTCCGCCTTCGGGTTGGTGCGGTCCTGGCGGCTCTCGCGGAACCAGGCATGGTCGATCGAGGTGTGGCTGAACACCTGGTCGATCATCACCTTCAGGCCCAGCGCGTGCGCCTTGGCCAGCAGCCGGTCGAAATCGGCCAGCGTGCCGAACAGCGGGTCCACGTCGCGATGGTCGGCGATGTCGTAGCCGAAATCGGCCATCGGCGAGGTGAAGAACGGCGACACCCAGATGGCGTCCACGCCCAGCGCGGCCACGTACTCCAGCCGGTCGATGATGCCGGGCAGGTCACCTACCCCGTCGCCGTTGGCGTCGAGGAAACTGCGCGGGTAGATCTGGTAGATGACGGCACCGCGCCACCATGGAGTCTGCGACATCGAGGGCCCCCCTCCGGGCTTCCATGCACCCGCCGAACGGGGTGCCAAAACGAACCCGACAAGCTTAGCCCTGCACCTTCGGCGATGGCGCTGCATGCATACGTATTCACGTCACGCGCCCCGTTGGCGCGCTGGACCGGTCCGCGGAGCCACCGGCCGACGGAACCATGGGCGGGCCCACCCGGTGTCCTTCCGGCGCGCCCGCTGGTCACCCGCCCACCGGCCAGCCGGTCGTGGCCGGCCTTCGCGGGCGAAACACGACGGCACCGCCTATAATTAAGGTCAAGCCTGAAAGTCAGACCGCATGACCATCACCGAAGACACCCGCCCCGCGCTGGGCCTGCCCCAGATCCAGACGCTCGCCGCGACCGACATGGCCGCCGTCGATGCGCTGATTCGCCGCCGACTGTCCTCGGATGTCGTGCTGATCAACCAGATCGCCGACCACATCATCTCCGCCGGCGGCAAGCGCCTGCGGCCGATGCTGGTCATGCTGGCCGGCCACGCGGTGGGCCAGGCCGGGCCGGAACACCACCAGCTGGCGGCGATCATCGAGTTCATCCACACCTCGACCCTGCTGCACGACGACGTGGTGGACGAATCCAACCTGCGCCGCGGCCGCAGTACCGCCAATGCCCTGTGGGGCAACGCGCCGAGCGTGCTGGTGGGCGATTTCCTGTACTCGCGCAGCTTCCAGCTGATGGTTGAACTGGACCGCATGCCGGTCATGCGGATCCTGGCCGACACCACCAACCGCATCGCCGAAGGCGAGGTGCTGCAGCTGCTGCACGTGCATAACCCCGACACCGACGAAGCGGCCTACCTGCGGGTGATCGAGCGCAAGACCGCCGTGCTGTTCGCGGCCGGCACCCGCCTGGGCGCGCTGGCCAGCGGCGTCGATGACGCCACCCAGCAGGCGCTGTACGACTACGGCATGGCGCTGGGCTATGCCTTCCAGATTGCCGATGACGTGCTGGATTACTCGGCCAACGCCGACGAGCTGGGCAAGAACCTGGGCGACGACCTGGCCGAAGGCAAGGCCACGCTGCCGCTGATCCACGCCATGGCGCACACCGATGCGACCACCCGCGAGCGCCTGCGCGCGATCGTGCAGAACGGCGATGCCGAGGCCATGCCCGAAGTGCTGGCCGCCATCCACGCCACCGGCGGCCTGGAATACAGCCGCGCCCGCGCCGTGGAATACGCCGACGCCGCCGAGCGCGCGCTCGACGGCCTGGCCGACAACGATGCCGTGGCCGCCCTGCGCGGGCTGGCCCGTTACGCGGTACAGCGCTCGCATTGACGGGGGCGTGCCGCCCCACGGTCGTAACCCTCCGGGGTAGAGCCGACCGTTGGTCGGCTGCCCTTTGCCCCAGCACCACGATCACCGATAAATGCACCGCGCCCCGCGCGGTGCAGCCGACCAACGGTCGGCGCTATCGGCGTGTCTCGAACCGCTCCTCGAAGAATTCGTCCAGCGCCTTCCAGGCGCGCTTGGCGGCGCGTTCGTTGTACAGGCACCCCGGCGGGCTGTTGGCGTCGGCTTCGGCGAAGCAATGCACCGCGCCGCTGTAGTTGGTGAATTCCCAGTCGACCTTGGCGGCGTTCATTTCCTGCTCGAAGCTGGCGATGTCGTCCTTGCTCACGCCCTTGTCGTCGGCGCCATTGAGCACCAGCACCGAGGGATGGGTGCCACCGGCCTTGGCCGGCAACGGTGAGCCCAGCCCGCCGTGCAGGCTGACCACGCCAGCCAGCGGTGCGCCGGCCCGGGCCATTTCCAGCACGGTGGTGCCACCGAAACAGAAACCGACCGCGCCGATCCGCGACGCATCCAGCGGCGCCTTGCCGGCCTGGGCCTTGAGCACGTCGATGGCCTTCAGCGCGCGCGCCCGCAGCACCGGGCGCTCGTTGCGCAGCTTGGTCGCCACCGGCCCCGCCTCGGCGTCGGTCTTCGGGCGCACGCCCTTGCCGTACACATCGGCCACCAGCACCACGTAGTCATCGCCGGCCAGTTGCTTGGCCTTGGCGATGGCCGAGTCATTGACGCCCTTCCAGTTGGGCACCATCACCAGCCCGGGACGCTTGTCGCTGTCGCCGTCGTCATAGACCAGCACGCCACTGAAGGTGGTGCCGTCCAGCTGCCATTCCACCGGTTGGGTCTTCATTGCCGCCATCGACGGCAGCGCCACCATCCCCAACAGCACCGCCGCTCCCCATCGCCATTGCCTGACCATGCGCCTGCTCCTCCGGATAAGAACCCCGAGTGTAGGACGACCAGGCGAACACCCCGTGTAGAGCGGGGCTCAGCCCCGCGCTACGAAAATCTGGCACCCTTGTCGGCCGCTTCTGCACGGCTGCTGCGCCATGACGCTTGTCGATCGCTTCCTCACCGGCCTGGTGCCCCGCCTGCCCGACGACGAAGTCGCCATGTGGGCCTGGACCGAAGGGGCCAGCGCCACAGACCGGCAGCGCCTGCGTGCCCGTTGGCCGCAGGTGCCCGACAGCCTGGTGGATTTGCTGGGCCGGATTGATGGCACCCATTACCGCGCCTACCCCGGCGGCGAGGTCTGCGTGCCGATGCTCGGCTCGGACCTGGGCAGCTACCCGTACTACCTGCGGTCGATCGAACAGATCTTCGAAGACACCGCCCAGTGGGACAGCTGGGGCGAGAGCATCCGCTCGATCTACGAAGAGTGGCTGGAGGAGGACGCCGACATCCTCGGCGCGGGCATCGATGCCGACCTGCCGATGGGCCAGCGCCTGTGCTTCGCGCACTGCGTCAACAATGGCGGCACCTCGATGCTGTACCTGGATTTCGATCCCGCGCCCGGCGGCGTTGTCGGGCAGGTGGTGCGCTACCTGCATGACCCGGACAGCTATGTGGTGATCGCGCCGAATTTCGATGCGTACCTGCAGCAGTTGATCGAGGACGGGTACCTGTTCATGGGGGACCAGGACGCGTGATGGGTTGGGGCCCGACCGCATAGGGCCAGCGCGACCGCAGCCGACCAACGGTCGGCTCTACGCGATGCCGATGCCGGCGATGGCGGTGATCGCCTCCGGGTCGAACCCGGCCAGTGCGGCGAAATGGCGGCCGCGTGCCACGTAGTCGCGGTACACCCCGTAACTGGGCGCGCCCGGCGACATCAATACCACCCCGCCCTGCCCGCCCAGTGCGGTGCGGGCCAGCTGCATCGCCTCGGCCAGGTCGGCCGCCGCATGCAGCCCGAAGCGGCCGGCATCGGCCAGCGGTTGCAGCAATGCATGGATGCGCGGGCCGTTGGCCCCCATCGTGATGATCTCCACCGGCGGCATGTCGTGGGCCATGTGCTGCACGAAGTCGTGCCAGTCCAGGCCGCGGTCATGCCCGCCCACCAGCAGCGCGATGCGCTGCCCGGCGAAACAGTCCAGCGCGGCCAGGCTGGCGTGCGGGGTGGTGCTGATGGAATCGTTGACGAACGTCAGGCCATCACGCGTACCCACGGTCTGCAGGCGATTGGGCAGCGGGCGGAAGTCCTGCACGGCCGGTGCCAGCGCCGCCGCATCCAGCCCCAGCGCCTCCAGCGCGGCCAGCACCGCGCACAGGTTGCCGCGGTTGTGCCGCCCGGGCAGCGGCGTGTTGGTGGTATCGAATACGGCGTGTTCGCCGCGATACACCACCTCGCCCCGCATGTGCCAGCCCTGCGGCTGGTTGAACCACACCACCTGGCTGTGCGGCAGCGACAACGCGGCCAGATGCGGATCGGCGGCATTGAGCACGGCGATGCGCGGCTGCGCGTCGGTCACCAGGCGCAGCTTGTCGGCGATGTAGCGCGCTTCACTGCCGTGCCAGTCCAGGTGTTCGGGAAACAGGTTCAGCACGATCGCCACCTGCGGGTGCGCGCCACTGCGCGCGACCTCGCCGGTCTGGTAGCTGGACAACTCCACCGCCCAGTACTGCGGCGCCGGCTGCGGGTCCAGCACTTCCAGCAACGGCAGGCCGATATTGCCCACCAGCGCGGTGCGCGCGCCGGACGCGCGCAGCAGGTGCGCCAGCAGCGAGGTGGTGGTGCTCTTGCCCTTGGTGCCGGTCACGCACACGGTGTCCTGCACGGTGCCATCGGCTGCGGCGTGCTCGGCAAACCACAGCGAGGTGCCGCCGATGAACTGCGTGCCCGCCGCCGTGGCGTGCAGGGCCGCCTCGCCATAAGGGCTGATACCGGGCGATTTGATCACCACCTCGAACGCGGCCAATGCCTCCCCGCTCACGTCCGACCGCACGGTCAACGCGCCGGCGGTTTCCGCGCGCGCGGCCGCCACCTCGGCCTCGGGGCAGAACAGGGTCAGCGGCAGCGACGGCAGCCGCTGCTGCAGCACGTTGAAGGCAGCGCGCCCTTCCCGTCCCCACCCCCACAACGCAACGCGCTTGCCCTCAAGCTGCGAAATTCGCACGCAGGCGCTCCCAGATCGACGCCGGGATGCGGTGCTCGCCTTCCAGCACCAGCAACGGCGCGATGCCCAGCTCGGTGCTGTCCAGCTGCGGCTGGATCTCGCTGACGAAACGCTTCACCAGTGCATCTTCGGCCCACTCCGGGCGCGCTGCCAGGGTGGCCATCGCCGCGCGCGATTCGCGGCCTTCGCCCACGCATTCGAACGGCTTGTGGTCCTGGAATTCCAGCAGCGCATCGAAGCCGCCGGCCTGCTCCGGATCGTCCAGCAGGTTGCGGCCGAAGATCGCCACCAGGCGGGTCTTGGGCATGAACGGGGCCAGCGCCAGGAACACGAAGTGGCACTTCGGGCAGACCCCGCACCAGCGGTTCACCGGGCGCTCGCCCAGGATGTGGAAGTTGCGGTTGCAGCTGGAGAAGTGCGCGTCGTAGACATCGCTCTTGGCGAACTGCCGCGCCACCGCCAGCTCCGACAGCGGGCGCAGCAGCGAGTAGTAATGCAGGTCGGCGGCCACGTGCTGCTCCAGGTATTCCCCGAACGCCTGCTCGAACGCCCACCCCTTGGACCACTGGTGGTTCACCTCGCCGGTGCCGGGAATCTGGCTGCCGTAGCTGGCCGAGCGCTCGTTGGAGAACACCACCTGGTCCACGCCCTGCAGCAGCGCGGCCAGCACCATGATCGCCGAGTTCACCGCGGTCACCGGGATGTGCCCGTTCCACGCGCCCTGGCGGTTCAGTTCAAACAGTTCCGGGGCCAGCGCGCGGCCGATGTTCAAGGTGGGCAGGCCGGTACGTTCGGCGCAGGCGCGGATCAACTGCGAACCGCCGATCCAGGTGACCGTTTCGGCAATGCCCAGCCCGCGCAGGGCTTCGATGCTGACCAGCGAATCCTTGCCGCCGCCAATGGCCACCAGCGCGTGTTCGCGCAGGCCCACCGCCGGGGCGCTGAACGCCTCGCCGTCCACCGGCAGGCGGAAGCGCCCGCGCAGGTTCAGGCCGTTGCGGTAGGCGAACTCGCCCAGACCGTTGAGGTAGATCTCCTCAACCAGCGCCGCGGTCGCCGCATCGATGCTGTAGCTGTCGATGCGGACCTGGTCGGGCACGCCGGCCTTGTAGTAGCTCACGCCGGCAATCAGGTGGAGCAGGCGCAGGGCACGCTGCACCGCCTCGGCACGCGCGCCGTCCAGCGCGAACGGCGCGCCCGGAATGGTGACCGTCTCGGTCAGCTCGGGGCCGTCGTCGAAGGCATAGACCAGCTGCGCCACGCCGGTATCCGCGGCGAAATCGCAGCGGACGAAGCGGAAAACGGCAACCTGGTGTTTATCGAAAGCAGTCATGGTGTATCCGGTTCAGAGGGCGGCCGTGCGTGTGCACGGCGCGTCTTCAAGGGTGGGCGGCAGGCGGCGGTCAAGGACCGTCATCGATGACGTCCTCGCGCGGCAGCTCGCGCTGGTTGTAGGTGTTGGCCATGACGTAACCGTAGGCACCGGCATCGGCGATCAGCATCACATCGTCCGGCGCGGTCGAGACCGGCAGCTTGCGGCGCTTGCCGAACACATCGCTGGACTCGCAGATCGGGCCGACCACGTCGAACGCGGCCTCGGCGTAGCCGCCGAGCCGGCTCAGGTTCTCGATGTCGTGCCAGGCGTCATACAGAGCCGGGCGCATCAACGTGTTCATGCCGGCATCCAGGCCCACGCGGCGCACGCCGTCCTTTTCGATCACCTGGGTGGCCGTGGCCAGCAGCACGCCCGATTCGGCCACCAGGTAGCGACCCGGTTCGATCGCCAGCCGGAACGCCGGGTGCACGGCCTTGACCTCGGCCAGGCCGACGGCCCAGGCGTCCAGGTCGAACGGTTCGTCGTCGGCGCTGTAGGGAATGGGCAGGCCACCGCCGATGTCGATGGTTTCCACGCTGCCGATGCGCCGCGCGAAACCGGCCAGCTCATCGCACATCAGGCGCCAGTGCTGCGCGGTTTCCACGCCACTGCCCAGGTGCGCATGCAGGCCCACCACGCGGGTGCCCAGCTCGGTGGCCAGGCGCACGAACTCGTCCACGCGGGCGATCGGCAGGCCGAACTTGGAGTCCTTGCCGCCGGTACGGACCTTGGCGTGGTGGCCTTCGCCACGGCCCAGGTCCACGCGCAGCCACAGCTCGCGGTTGCGGAACAGGTCCGGCCAACGCTGCAGCGCTTCCACGTTGTCCACGGTCACGGTGACACCCAGCGCGAACGCGGCGTCGTACTCGGCGCGCGGGGCGAAGCTGGGGGTGAACAGCACGCGCCGGGGCGACAGCGTGGGCAGCGTATTGAACACGTGCTTGAGCTCGCCGTGCGACACGCACTCCAGGCCGAAGCCTTCCTGCTCCAGCACCTCCAGGATGGCCGGGTGCGAATTGGCCTTGATCGCGTAGTAACGCTGGTCGATGGCCTTGATCGCGGTCAGCGCGCGCGCACGCGCCCGCACCGTGGGCAGGTTGTACACGTAGCGCGGCGTACCGGCCTG
>Ga0213828_1001201_pt1 | contig 21983 bp, 17 predicted proteins | sample MC6MC0897MG_FD_180664 | JGI IMG/M metagenome (GOLD analysis project Ga0213828, IMG submission 180664) | Enriched soil aggregate microbial communities from Iowa State University, Ames, United States - MC6-MC0897-MG | ecosystem: Environmental > Terrestrial > Soil > Unclassified | place: USA: Iowa... | reverse complement strand
CAAAGCTCAAGCGCCACCCGACGAGGGTGCCGAGCAGGGTGCCTGCCGGTATCCCCAGTGACAGCGCAAGCGGCGCGCCGAGCATGGCCACGGTGATGGCGCGGCCTTGCAGGTGCGGGGCGACCATGCGGCTGGCGTAACCGGCCAGCAGTGCCCAAAGCAAACCGGCAAATACCCCGGCGATAAAGCGTGCGATCAGGGTCAGCCAGTACAGCTCTGACACAGCGGTGATGCTGTTGGCGATGGCAAAGCCGCCGATGGCGGATAGCAACAGAGGTCTGCGGCGCCAGCCGCGGGTGGCGATCGTCAGGGGAATTGCTGCGAGTATCGAACCGATCGCGTACAGCGTGACCAGTTGCCCGATCAGCGCCTGGGACACATTCAGGCCGCTGCTCATCTGCGGCAACAGGCCGGCGGGCATGGCTTCGGTCATGACCGTAATGAATCCGGCGGTGGCCAATGCCAACAGGGCGCCGAGGGGTAATCGCTCGTGGCGATCGACAGGGTGTTCAAGTGTGGGGCAATTGAGTTGTGCGTCGTTCATGAGGCGGCATCCATGTGCAAAGTTGACGAGGAGCACAGGGTAGGGCGCTGCACATCGGCGAAAAACGGGTTAAGGTTCCGAACATATCGGACACGGATGTCAGCAATGGGAGGTTGGTATGGATAGCCTGGGCAGTATTTCGGTGTTTGTTCAGGTCGCTGAGACGCGCAGTTTCACTGAGGCTGGCCGACTGCAAGGGGTGTCATCGTCGGCGGTGGGCAAAAGTATCGCGCGGCTGGAAGCGCGACTCGGCGTGCGGCTGTTTCAGCGCACCACTCGCAGCGTTACGCTGACCAGTGAAGGCGCACTGTATCTGGAGCGCTGTCGCAAGATTCTCGCGGAGGTCGAGGCGGCGGAGTTCGAGTTGTGCGATGCGGCTGCGAAACCCCATGGCAAGTTGCGCATCAGCCTGCCTCAGGTGCATGGACTGGTGATGCCGGTCATGAACGAGTTCATGGCGTTGTACCCGCAGATTGAACTGGATCTGGATTTGACCGATCGCATGGTCGATGTGGTTGAAGAAGGTTTCGACGCCGTAATCCGCACCGGTAAACCACGGGATTCGCGACTGATGGCGCGACCGTTGGGCGAGTTTCACATGGTGCTGGTGGCCAGCCCCGCTTATTTACAGCAACGCGGTGTGCCGCAAACGCCCGGCGACCTGGCGACTCATGCGTGCCTTCGGCATACGTTTCATGCCACCGGCAAACTGGAAGCCTGGCCGTTGATTCGCGCGCAGGGCGCCGCCGAGCCGACGTTGCCGACTCGGCTGGTCAGTACGTCGATCGAGACAGTGAGCCATGCCGTGCTGGCCGGCATGGGCATTGCCTGTCTGCCTGATTTCATGACCCGCGAGGCCGAGGCGCAAGGCCGCTTGCAGCGGGTGCTCGACGCGCATCTGCAGCACACCGGGCAGTTCTGGGTGCTATGGCCATCGAGTCGCCACGCCACGGCGAAATTGCGCGTGTTCATTGATCACTTGGCGTTGCGACTTTTTCCCGCAACTGACGGTCGATAGAGTTGTAACTGCTTTAAGACACTAATCCATGCGCCGCGGGGGCGTGATCTGTTGCACAATACGCCCCGGACTGTTTTCTCTCAGGATGTTCAATGTTGATTTCCACTCCCATGCGTGTTGTCGGGTTGGCGCTGTTGTTGACCGCTGTTGCCGGCTGTTCGAAAGACAAGCCGATGTATGAGCATGAGAACTTCGATGACTCCGGCACGTTTTCGCGCAATTACCCGGTGACCGATTCGGTCAGTTGCGAAGCGGCCCGTCGTGCGTTGCTCAGTCAGGGTTACATCATCACCAGCAGTGACCCGAAACTGGTCAGTGGCCACAAGAGTTTCCAGCAAACCGGCGATACCCATATGGAGATCAGCTTCAACGTGGTCTGCGCCGATGACGGCAGTGCCGGGCACCATGCGACGATGTTCGCCAACGCCTTGCAGGATCGCTACGCGCTGAAGAAAACCAACAACTCGGCCAGCCTCGGCGTGGGTGTGTTGGGTTCGGTGTCGATGCCGATCGGCTCGTCCGACGATTCGATGGTCAAGGTTGCCAGTGAGACGGTGACCTCGCAGAAGTTCTATGAGCGCTTCTTCACGTTGGTGGAGCTGTTCCTGCCGGCGGAAGCAAAGAAAGCTGCGCACATTGAAGAGAAGCCGAAGGCTGATCTCGGCGTGCCTGAGGCGAAGGCTGCTCCGGCAGCGCTGGTGCCAGCGCCGACTCCAACGCCTGCGCCCGCCGCAACGCCTGCACCTGCTGCCGAGCCGGCTCCGGCGCCTGCTGAGGTCGCGCCCGTGACGTCGGAACCTGTTGCGCCACCGGCAGAAGCGGCGCCGATCACTCCGGCCCCGAGCGCAGAACCGGCACCGGCGACCGAAACCATCACGCCACCGGCCAACCCGGATATCCCGCCGCCCTCCGAGCCGATCCCGGCGATGCCAGCGTCCGGCCAATAAACCAGCCTCACCGCAAATCCCTGTGGGAGCGAGCCTGCTCGCGAAGACGGACTTTCAGTCACCTGTGTGCTGAAGGGTCCGACGCCTTCGCGAGCAAGCTCGCTCCCACAGTGGTTTTTGGGTTGCCTTAAATTTCGTTACATTCCCCGGACAAAAGTCCCGCGATAAATTCTTGACCGTCTGCTACGTTTTATTCATGAAGGCCGGGTTTCACTTTTCCTTCATACGAGCACGTTAAGCTCGAGGCACTGGGCATTTGCCCAGGCCCATTCAAGAGAGCAGCAGGGGGATTACGCGATGGATGAATATCAAGAAGAGCTGCTCGAATACCAGGCCTTTGAACTGGATCCTCTGGAACCCGCTGAAGACGCCACCGAGCTTTGACTTGCAGCTTGAAGCTTGTAGCTGCTTTTAAGCCGTTTTGCGATGGCTGCGGCGGAATTCGCCGGGCGTCTGACCGCTCCAGCGTTTGAAGGCTCGCTGGAACGCTTCGGCTGAGGCAAACCCCAGCAGATAAGCGATTTCTCCGAAGGCCAGTTCGGTATCGCGGATGTAGGTCATCGCCAGATCCCGGCGCGTGTCGTTGAGGATCGCGCGAAACTGCGTGCCTTCCTCGGCCAGTTTGCGCCGCAAGGTCCAGGTAGGCAGCTTCAGGCGTGCCGCCACTTCTTCCAGGTCAGGTTCCCGGCCACCATTGAGTAAAGGCCCCAGTAGCTGAGTGATGCGTTCGCGCAGGCTGCGGGTTCGGGTCAATTGCTCCAGTTCCCGTTCACACAGTTGCAGCAGATGCCGCCAGGTACTCGGGCAATGCTCGGGATTACGCTGTGCGAGGCTGTCGAGGCTCAGGCGCAGTTGATTACGCTCGGCACCGAACTGGATCGGGCAATCGCCCAACACGCTATAGGCATCGCGGTAATCCGGTTCTTCGAATTCGATTTCGATACGTTCAGCGCGCAGCGGTTCGCGGCTGACACTGGAGAGCTGGTGCAGCCACCCGGCGATGATCGAGTCCACGACAAAACGGTTATAGGCGTTGTACGGGCTGATCGAATAGAAACGCAGCCACGCGCCATGGGCATCTTCGTGGAAGCTGGACTGACCGCGATAGTTGGAACCGTACAACGCCTCGAAACGGATCAGGCAGCGCGCGGCCTCACGCACGGTCGGCGCTTGTGCGGCGGTGACGCCGGCCAGCCCGGCCTGACTCAGGCGACTGAGCTGGCCCATGCGCAGGCCCAGCGCCGAATCGCCGGTCAACTGAATCGCCGCGTGGCCCAGGCGCATATAGCGCGGAATCGACAAACGCGCACCGGCCTCGGCCAGTCGCGCGGCGTCCAGACCATATTGCTCCAGCAGCGGCTGCGGATCGACCGCATGACTGCGCACGGCATCGGCGAGGCTGTGCACGAAGCCTACCGACAAATCCCCAAGGCGCATCGGCAGCGGCTTCATGGTTTACAACCAGATGTTCAGCAAGCGCGCGCCACGGGCCTCGCCATCGGCAAACTGCTGACCGTTGCTGCTGAGGAAACTCTGGCCGGAACTGGCCTTGTCCCAGAACTGCCCACGCAGGAAAACGCTCATGCCGGCAATCGCTCGACTGCTCGGCGGTTGTGCAGTAAGGGTCAGGCGATGCCAGGCCTGGCCTTCGGTGAGTTCGCCGGGTTTGAGGCTGACCGAGCTCGGGGTGTTGGAACTCTTGTAGCCGCGCCAAGGCAGGTTCCAGGCACGATGACCGAGTACTTGCGCGGGCACCGCGACCAATTGCGCGCCTTGCTCGTCGAGTTTGCGGTAGTTATCCGGATACCAGCTGTCGCTGCCAATCAGCACGCCGAGGCGTCCGGCCGGAGTATCGACGACATTGAGCAAGTGTTTGTCTGCGCCTTCGATCACTTCTCGCTGATCGAACACCGGGTGCATCTGCCTTTGCGGCTGGCCAAGCGGCACGCCATCACGACTGAACACCACACTGCTATTGAACAACGCGCCGCTGCCGGGTTTGAGCTGGCCGTCGCGGATGCTCGGTTCTGGCAGCACGATCGAGCCGGCCACCAGCGTCACATGAAACTCCTTGGCCAGACCACCGAACAGCGCCTGATAGTCCTTGGCCATGGCCTTGGATTTCATGCGCAGGTACGCATCGTTGAGACGGTCTTTGCCGTTGGCGCTGAGCCAGGCGCGGGCAAACAATAACGGATTGCTCGCCGCCAGCCAGTTCATTGCTTCGGCGAGGGTCGGGGCCTGATACAACTCGTCTTTCTCGCCGCTGAGCAGCAGCCAGGTGCCGACGTTCTCCGGCAACACCACCACGGTTTTGTCGTTCAACAAGCCTTGATCCTGCGCTTGCTGCAGGTAGGCCGCCAGTTTGCGACGCAGGCGCTCGGGGCTCTGGTAGTCCGTGGGAAACAATTCGGGCTGGATACCGAGCAGATTGCCACGGTCGGCGGGCGTGCCTTGGTCGACCGCCAGCTTGATACGCAGGTCCGACAAGTAATGTCCCGTCGGCCGATCCGCCGCCCACATGGCGTAGGTGGTCAGGGCGGCGACAAGGGCCATGGAGAAGAACAGATACAAAAGTTTGCGCATGTAAACCAACAACTACCGGGTACAGGGTATGGCGACTAGGGTAGGGCCCATGGACCGGGTTGCCAAGGGGCGCTGCGCATTTGGATCAATAAGTTGTCAGTTACGGTCATTGAGTGACAGCGATGCGACTCTTAGTCTGTCGAACATGACTGACGGGAGCCGCAGAGCCCCCGCAACTTTTCCGTGATTGCTCGTTGTGGAGTTACCGATGACCGCCGCTCATTACCCGCACCTGTTGGCCCCGCTGGACCTGGGATTCACCACGCTGCGCAACCGCACCCTGATGGGCTCGATGCACACCGGCCTGGAAGAAAAACCGGGTGGATTCGAGCGCATGGCGGCGTACTTCGCGGAGCGTGCGCGCGGCGGTGTTGGCCTGATGGTCACCGGCGGCATTGGCCCGAACGACGAGGGCGGCGTGTATTCCGGCGCGGCCAAGCTGACCACCGAAGAAGAAGCGCTCAAGCACCGCATCGTCACCCGCGCGGTGCACGACGCGGGCGGCAAGATCTGCATGCAGATCCTCCACGCCGGGCGTTATGCCTACAGCCCGAAACAAGTCGCGCCGAGTGCGATCCAGGCGCCAATCAACCCGTTCAAGCCTAAAGAGCTGGACGAAGAAGGCATCGAGAAGCAGATCAGCGATTTCGTCACCTGCTCGGTACTGGCGCAGACCGCTGAGTACGACGGCGTCGAGATCATGGGCTCGGAAGGTTATTTCATTAACCAGTTCCTCGCCGCGCACACCAACCACCGCACCGACCGTTGGGGCGGCAGCTACGAAAACCGTATGCGCCTGCCGGTGGAAATCGTTCGTCGCGTGCGTGAAGCGGTCGGCCCGAACTTCATCATTATTTTCCGTCTGTCGATGCTCGATCTGGTCGAGGGCGGCAGCACTTGGGATGAGATCGTCACCCTGGCCAAAGCCATCGAGCAGGCCGGCGCGACCATCATCAACACTGGCATTGGCTGGCACGAAGCGCGAATCCCGACCATCGCCACCAAAGTGCCGCGTGCGGCATTCAGCAAGGTCACGGCCAAACTGCGCGGCTCGGTGAAGATCCCGCTGATCACCACCAACCGCATCAACACCCCGGAAATCGCCGAGCAGATTCTCGCCGAAGGTGATGCCGACATGGTCTCGATGGCGCGGCCGTTCCTCGCCGACCCGGACTTCGTCAACAAGGCCGCCGAAGGCCGCGCCGATGAAATCAATACCTGCATCGGCTGCAACCAGGCGTGCCTCGATCACACCTTCGGCGGCAAGTTGACCAGTTGCCTGGTCAACCCGCGTGCCTGCCACGAGACCGAACTGAACTACCTGCCCGTGCAGCAGATCAAGAAAATCGCCGTGGTCGGCGCTGGCCCTGCCGGTTTGTCCGCCGCCACTGTGGCTGCCGAGCGCGGCCATCAGGTGACCTTGTTCGATTCGGCCAGTGAAATTGGCGGCCAGTTCAACATCGCCAAGCGCGTGCCGGGCAAGGAAGAGTTCTTTGAAACCCTGCGTTACTTCAAACGCAAACTGCAGACCACCCACGTCGAGGTGTGCCTCAACACCCGCGTCGACGTGGCGAAACTGGTTGAAGGCGGTTACGACGAAATCATCCTCGCCACCGGTATTGCGCCGCGTGTGCCGGCGATTCCGGGCGTAGAGAACGCCAAGGTGTTGAGCTACATCGACGTGATCCTTGAGCGCAAACCGGTTGGCAAACGCGTGGCCGTGATTGGCGCCGGTGGTATCGGTTTTGACGTCTCGGAATTCCTCGTTCACCAAGGCGTAGCGACCAGTCAGGATCGCGCCGCGTTCTGGAAAGAGTGGGGCATCGATACGCAACTCGAAGCCCGTGGTGGCGTGGCCGGGATCAAAGCCGCACCGCATGCACCGGCACGCGAAGTGTTCCTGTTGCAGCGCAAGAAAACCAAGGTCGGCGATGGTCTGGGTAAAACCACTGGCTGGATTCACCGTACCGGTCTGAAGAACAAGCAGGTGCAAATGCTCAACAGCGTTGAATACCTGAGCATCGATGACCAAGGCCTGCATATCCGCATCGGCGAAACCGGCGAGCCGCAAGTGCTGGCGGTGGACAACATTGTGATTTGCGCGGGGCAGGATCCGCTGCGTGAATTGCATGACGGTCTGGTGGAAGCGGGGCAGAATGTGCACCTGATCGGTGGTGCCGATGTCGCGGCCGAGCTGGATGCCAAACGCGCGATCAACCAAGGCTCGCGCCTCGCCGCTGAGCTCTAAGCTCCACCGCTGAACCTGTGGGAGCGAGCTTGCTCGCGAAGGCATCGTGTCAGTCGACATATATATTGACTGACACTCCGCTTTCGCGAGCAAGCTCGCTCCCACAGGATTTGTGCGCATCGTGAACCTTGTGAGCCTGCTCGCGATGGCTGCTTGTGAGCGACTAGAATGCGAGCTCTGTCCAGATCGAATCGCCCCCCATGCTTTTGCCTCCCTCCGATTGGTTACCCCAAGCCCCTCTCGAACACCTTCAACTCGACTGGCTGAAAACCGCCGGTATTGAAGTCGCGATCCTGCGCCTCGACCAGATCGACCCGCTGATCAGCGGCAACAAATGGTTCAAACTCGTCGAGCACCTCAAGGCCGCTGACCGTGCGGGTGCCGAGGGCATCATCAGCCTCGGTGGTGCGCATTCCAATCATCTGCACGCGTTGGCGGCGGCGGGGAAACGGTTGGGGTTCAAAACCGTGGGGCTGTTGCGCGGGCATGCACAGGAAACGCCGACAGTGCAGGATTTGCAGGCGTTCGGCATGCAACTGCATTGGTTGGGTTACGGTGGCTATCGCGCACGAAACGAGCCGGGATTCTGGGAGCCTTGGCACGCGCAGTATCCGCAGTTGTATGCGGTGCCCGAGGGTGGTGGCGGTTTATCGGGGGCGCTCGGTTGTGCCGCGATCAAGGAACAGGCGCAAGCGCAATTGGCCACGCTCGGCTGGAGCGATTACCACGGATGGTGGCTGGCTTGCGGCACCGGGACGACACTCGCCGGGCTGGTCCTCACCGAGGCCGGCGCGCATCCGGTCTATGGCGCGCTCGCAGTACCTGAAGATCACGGCGTGGCGCCGCAGGTCGAGGCGATTATGCAGTCAGCCGGACTGGCCACTGCCGGCTATGAACTGATCGACGCCAGCCGTGGCGGTTTTGCCAAGGTTGATCCGGTGTTGCTGGAGTTCATCGAACAAACCGAACAAGCCAGCGGCGTTCCTTTGGAGCCGTTGTACACAGGCAAAGCGTTGCTGGCGCTCAAACAGCAGGTCGAGGCAGGCAAATTCACCACCGGCACGCGGCTGATCTTCATTCATACCGGTGGCTTGCAGGGCCGACGCGGTTTTATCGCCAGCCCCTGACGATCAACCGCGCTTGGGCATCATCCGCAGCAGCGTGTTATCGCGCACCACATAATGGTGATAGATCCCCGCCAGCGCGTGCAGACCGATCAACCAGTAGCCGATCGTGGCAATGAGCACATGCCAGCTCTCAACCTGTTTGGCGAAATCCTTGTTCTTCGCGACCAGCAGCGGCAGATCAAAACCATAGAACATCACCTGATGTCCTTCGGCGCTGGTGATCAGCCAGCCCAGAATCGGCATGCTGATCATGAACAGGTACAGCGCCCAGTGCATCAGCCGCGCCAGCACGGTTTGCCATTGCGGTGAGGCGGGGAAGATTTTCGGCGCTGGGCCAATGCTGCGCGCGAGCAGGCGAAACCACACCAGCACAAACACGGTCAGGCCGAGCATGTAATGCACTTCGCGGATCAGCGTGCGCCCGCCACTGCCTTTGGGAAAGAGGCCGCGCAACTCCATGCTGGCGTACACCAGCACCAACAGGACCAACATCAGCCAGTGCAACAGGACCGATACAGTGCTGTAGCGGGATTCGGAACTTGTCCACGGCATACGCTGTTTCCTCACAGATCAGGGTCGAAACCTGCCGTTCTTGAGCGACGGCATGCTTTAACTGTAATCCGCTTTGGCGGATTTGCCTGAGGCTGATCGGACTTTCAATGCTCTGAGTCAGGGCTTTGCCAATAAAAAACGCCAGCGTCGTACAGAAGCTGGCGTTTTGGTTTGCAGCGAGCGGCAGAACTCAGCTCGATTGCGGCATCTCGCCGTTGGCCAGACGTTTGTTGATGTCGGCAATCACTTCCGGCAAATCGGTGATGGTGTCGATCATGTAGTGCGGGCGCGAGCCTTCGAACAGCGCGTGGATGCGCTTGCGTTCGCTGGCCAGTTCATCGCTGCCCAACGCACGGAAACCGGCGTAGTCCAGACCCAACGCGTTGCCCGAGCAGATCAGCGCCACGGTCCACATTCCAGCGCGACGGCCTTCGAGAATGCCCGGCACGGTGTCATCGATCTTCACGCACGCCGCGACATCGTCGATGCCCAGCGCGATCACGTTGGCCAGAGCCTGCGCCGGCCATGGGCGACCATTCGGCACTTCGTCGGTGGCAACCACGTGGTCGGCGACGTAGCCGTTGGTGGCAGCCAGTTCGACGACCTTGTCCATCACTTGCTTCGGATAACCGGAGCAGGAACCGATCTTGATGCCTTGCTGACGCAGGTTGGCGATGGTTTCCAGCGCGCCGGGAATCAGCGCCGAGTGCTCGGCAATCTTCTCGATCTGCAGCGGCATGAAGCGGTTGTAGATTGCGGTGACGTCGTCATCGCTCGGGGTGCGGCCGAACGCCTTGCGATAACGCTCGGCCACTTGTGGCTGATCGCAGAGCGTGCGGATGTGGTCCCACTTGCCCATGCCCATCGGGCCACGGGCTTCTTCGATGGAGACCTGCACGTCGAACTCGGCGAAGGCTTCGACGAAAATCTGCGTCGGTGCGAACGAGCCGAAATCGACCACGGTGCCGGCCCAGTCGAGGATCGCGGCTTGCAGCTTGTTTGGGTTTGCGTAGTTCATGGCAATCAAATTCCTGAGTTGAAATGCAATTCAAACTGTAGGAGTGAGCCTGCTCGCGATAGCGGTTGATCATTCAACATCTTCGTCGACTGGCACGGCCTCATCGCGAGCAGGCTCACTCCTACAGGGGATTTGTGTTTGGGCTTAGATTTCTAGGACTTCCATCTCGCGCAGCACTTCGCCGACCGCCGCCACGGCCTGGCGCATTTCGTCCGGGCTGACATGGCCGATGCAGCCGACACGGAAGGTCTCGACCTGAGTCAATTTACCCGGATAGAGGATGTAACCCTTGGCCTTGACCCGTTCGTAGAAATCCTTGAACTGATAACGCGGATCTTGCGGGGCATGGAACGTGGCGATGATCGGCGCCTGAATCGCCGCCGGCAGGAAACTGCGCAAACCGAGCTTGCCCATCTCGTCCATCAGTGCCTGGCAGTTGGCGGCGTAACGCGCATGCCGCGCCGGCAAGCCACCTTCTTCGTTGTATTGCAGCAGCGCTTCGTGCAGCGCAGCGACGACGTGTGTCGGCGGGGTGAAGCGCCATTGACCGGTTTTCATCATGTAGGCGTGCTGGTCGTACAGGTCCATCGCCAGCGAATGCGAATTGCCAGCGGCAGCGGCCAGCGCCTCTTTACGTGCGAAGACAAAACCCATCCCCGGTACGCCTTCCAGGCATTTGCCGGAGGCGGCGATCAGTGCGTCGAACGGCACTTTCTGTGCGTCCACCGGCAGTGCGCCGAAGGAACTCATGGCATCGATGATCAGGCGTTTACCGTGTTGTTCGACGACCTGAGCGATCTCCGCCAGCGGGTTGAGAATCCCGGTGCTGGTTTCGCAATGGATCAGCGCGACGTGGGTGATGTCGCTGTCGGCGCGCAACAAACGATCGACGTCAGCGGCGGTGGTCGGTTCGTCTTCAGCGGTTTCGAAGGTACTGAAAGAGCGGCCGAGCACTTCGCAAATCTTCGCCAGACGCTTGCCGTAGGCACCGTTGATCAGCACCAGCACTTTGCCGTCACGCGGCACCAAAGTGCCGATGGCCGCTTCGACGGCGAAGGTGCCGCTGCCCTGTAATGGCACGCAGTGGTGAGTCGCGGCGCCGTTGAGGATCGCCAGCAATTGTTCGCAGAGGCTGGCGGTCAGTTGATTGAAGCGGTCATCCCATGACCCCCAGTCGACCATCATCGCCTGGCGGGTGCGGGCCGAAGTGGTCAACGGGCCGGGAGTGAGCAGGATGGGTTCGGCGATACTCATTCGTGTGTCCTCGGATTGCGCTGTGGGATGAAGCTACGGGGCATACGTTGCAATTCGCCGTTGCATCAATCAAATTGTTTGTTGTTATGCCAGCCATCAGCGAGAGTTATTCATGAACCTGTTCCAGCTCCGCGCGTTCGACGCCGTGGCCCGTGAAGGCAGCTTCACCCGCGCCGCCGCGCGGTTGTTCATCAGTCAGCCGGCGGTTACCGGGCACATCAAGGCGTTGGAAGAGCACTATCAGATCACCCTGTTGCGGCGCACCGCGCGACGGGTGGAACTGACCGAGGAGGGCACCAAACTCGCGGCGATTACCCGCGCAATGTTTGGCCTCGCGGAAGAGGCGCAGACAATGCTCGAGGCCAACCGGCAATTACTCACCGGACGGCTGGAAGTGGCGGCGGACGGGCCGCACATGGTCATGCCGATGCTGGCCAGCCTGCGTGCGCGGTATCCGGGGATCACGGTGAATCTGCGTTTGGGCAATGCCCAGGAAACCTTGGCGGCGTTGTTGTCGGAACACGCCGATGTGGCGGTGTTGACTGAAGTGGAGCCGCGCAAAGGCCTGCATCTGCAAGCGTTGAGCGAATCACGGATTTGCGCGTTGGTGCCGGCAGGGCACCCGTGGGCGATGCGCGCCGGAGAAGTGAAACTCAAAGAACTGGATCATGTGATCATGGTGCTGCGCGAACCGAGTTCGATCACCCGGCGTACGTTTGATCAGGCGTGCGCGCAGGCGTCGATCCATCCGCGCGTGCTGCTGGAACTCGATAGCCGTGAGGCGGTGACCGAAGCCGTTGCCGCTGAGTTGGGCGTTGGTGTGGTGTCGTCGGTTGAGGTTAGTCATGACCCGAGGGTGGTGGCGATTCCGATTGTCGGGGACGGGCTAATGAACCGGCACATGATCGGCTGCATGGAGCGGCGGCGGGAGTTGCGCTTGATTCAGGCGTTCTTCGGTCTTGCGCCAGTCTGATACACCGAGTCGCCCCCTTCGCGAGCAGGCTCGCTCCCACAGGGATATGCATTCCAAATGTGGGAGCGAGCCTGCTCGCGAAGGGGCCATCATGGTTCACACAAGACTCTGGCGAACCATATCGAGGAAGGTCGCCACCACCCGTCGATTGCTTTGCTCACGCAAACACACCAGCGTCTCCGTCAGCCGTCGTGTGCAATCGACAATCGGCAACGCACACACCCGCGAATCCGCACCAAACTCCGCCGCCGAAACAACGCCGACACCAATCCCGACCACCACCGCCTCACGCGCTGCTTCCCGGCCTTCCACCTGAATCGCCGGGCGAATGCGAAACCCCGCCCGCGCCATTTCCTCTTCCAGCGTCTGCCGCGTCACCGAACCGTGCTCACGCAACACCAGCGGCGTGTCATCCAGGTCTTCCAGACAGATCGATTCACGCTCGGCCCACGGATGATTGCGCGACACGAACGCCACCATCGGATCATTGCGCAGCGGCACACAGAGCAGGCGTTCATCGCTGACATCACGCCCAAGCAACGCCAGATCGGCCTGATAGTTGAACAGGCGAAACAGCGATTCATCGGTGTTGCCGGTCTCGATCTTCACGCTGATCCCCGGATAGCGCTCACAGAACCGCGCGATCTGCGGCAACACGTGCACCGGCGCATCCACCGCCAGAATCAGGCTGCCGGTCTGCAGGGCCTGGGATTCCTGCAGCAATTCCTGCGCTTCGGCTTCAATCACAAACAGGCGCTGGGTGATCGCCAGCAAGCGCTCGCCCAAGTCGGTCAGGCGCACGGAACGTTTATTGCGGTGGAACAGCAAAACGCCGAAACGCTCTTCGAGTTTGCGCACTTGGTCGGATATCGCCGGTTGCGTGAGAAAAAGGCGCCCGGCGGCTTTGGTGAAGCTTCCATGCACGGCCACGGCGTGGAAGGCTTTGAGTTGGGCGTGGGACACCGACATGAAGTCACCTGATCGTTTAGTCAGTAACAAGCTGAGCTTATGTGTGAAATACGATAAATCGATTTTATTTATTAAACAGTAATTGCTTTGATCGGCTCACGCCATCGCTGACTGCCCGCTCGGGCAGCACGGTCGCCATGAGCCTGTGCGTGCAACAGCAGGACTCATCTGACCGATATCGCCGTAGGGACGGGGTGATATCGCAGTGCTCAACAATAAAAACATAGGCGTTTTGCTTAACGATTCTGCCGGCACACTCACACCCTGAGGTCAGAACCACCATGAACAAGCACATCGGCACCATTGCGCGTTGGCGCGTGCAGATTTTCGCGATTACCTGGCTTGCTTACGCCGCTTTCTACTTCACCCGCAAAGCGTTTTCGGTGGCCAAACTGGGCATCGCCGAAGACCCGACCTTCATGCTCGACAAGATGGCCATGGCCAACCTCGATGCGATTTATCTGGCGGCTTATGCCCTCGGCCAGTTCACCTGGGGCATGCTCGCCGACCGCTTTGGTCCTCGGGTCGTGGTGCTTGGTGGTCTGCTGATTTCCGCGGCAGCGGCGCTGGTGATGGGCAGTTACGCCACGTTGCCGATCTTCGCCACCTGCATGTTGATTCAGGGCTTGGCGCAGTCCACCGGATGGTCGGGATTGTGCAAAAACCTCGGTAGTTTTTTCCCCTCCCAACAACGCGGGCGAGTGCTCGGGTTATGGAGTTCCTGCTACGCCTTTGGTGGTCTGGTGGCGTCGCCGTTCGCCGGCTGGTGGGCGTACACCTTGATGGGCACCTGGCACGCGGCGTTCATTTCCAGTGCGGTGGTGGTCGCCGTCGTGGCGGTGTTGTTCTTTATCTTCCAGCGCAATAAACCGGAAGATGTCGGCTTGCCGGCGGTCGAGCCGGAGCCGGAACTGACGGCGGAAGAAACCGAGGCCAACAGCAAACTCAGCGTTTGGGAGCCGCTGAAGGAAATCCTGCGTAACCGCACGGTGCTGGTGCTGGGCCTGGCGTATTTCATGTTGAAACCGGCGCGTTACGCGATTCTGTTGTGGGGCCCGGTGATTGTCTTTGAACAGATGCCCAGTGTCGGCAAGGTCGGCGCGGCGATCATTCCCACGTCCTTCGAACTGGCCGGGTTGCTCGGGCCGATCCTGATCGGGCTGGCCTCGGACAAACTGTTCGGTGCCCGGCGCATGCCAGCGTGCGTGATCAGTCTGCTCTTGCTCACCGTGACGCTGGCGCTGTTCATGGCTGCGTTGCAGAGCGGCAGTGTGTTGCTGGTGGTCGCATTGTTATTTGTCATGGGCCTGACCCTGTATGGCCCGGATTCAATGATCAGCGGTGCCGCCGCGATCGACTTCGGCAAAGCCAAGGCTGGCGCCACCGCGGCCGGTTTCGTCAACGGCTGCGGCTCGGTCGGTGCGGTACTTGGCGGTTTGCTGCCGGGTTACTTCGACTCGGTGACGGTGTTTATCGTCTTCGCCGGTTGCGCATTGTTCTCGGCGCTAGTGCTGATTCCGCACTGGAACAGCCGCCCGGTTGGCGTGATGGAACCGCGCGCCTCAATCCCCAATTGCCCGCTGACGATCAAACCGCTGCGCTCCTGAAACCCCTTGCCTCACGGCCTGCTGCGGTGCTCGCGGCAGGCTTTGTTGTGGCCTACTGACTGGAGAACCTTCCCATGAGACCGTTTTGGCTGGAGCAGGCCTTGCAGGCCGAGACCTCTGAAACCTGCCCGCCGTTGCAGGGCGAAGTACGCACCGATGTGTGCATTGTCGGCGGCGGCTATACCGGGTTGTGGACAGCAATCATGCTCAAGCAACAGAACCCTGAACTCGATGTGTTGCTGATCGAAGCGGACATCTGCGGCGCCGGAGCTAGTGGGCGTAATGGTGGTTGTGCGCTGTCATGGTCGGCGAAATATTTCACCCTTGAGCGCCTGTTTGGCGTCGAGGAAGCGGTGCGTCTGGTCAAGGAATCGGAACGCAGTATCCACGCGATCGGCGAGTTTTGTGAGCAGTACGGCGTCGATGCCGATTACCGTCTCGACGGCACGCTGTACACCGCGACCAACCGCGCGCAGGTCGGCTCGACCGATGCGGTGATTGCCGCACTGGAACGTAATGGCATCAACTCGTTCTCCCAGCGTCCGCTCGCCGATGTGCAACGCATGGCCGGTTCCAGCAAGCATCTGGAAGGCTGGTTCTCGCCGGCAGCGGCCAGTGTGCAGCCGGGCAAACTGGTGCGTGGCTTGCGTCGGGTGGCATTGCATTTGGGTGTGAAGATTCACGAAAACACGGCAATGACCGGGCTGGAAGAAGGGCGTCCCGCACGCCTGCAAACGCCGAACGGCAGTATCATTGCCGATCGCGTGGTGCTGGCGATGAATGCGTGGATGGCCCGTGCTTTCCCGCAATTCGAGCGCAGCGTGGCGATTGTTTCCAGCGATATGTTGATCACCGAACCGCGCCCGGAGCTGTTGCAGGAGATCGGTTTGACCAGCGGCGTGACGGTGCTTGATTCGCGGATTTTCGTGCACTACTACCACAACACCCCGGACGGCCGGATCATGCTCGGCAAGGGTGGCAACACCTTCGCCTTTGGCGGGCGCATGCTGCCGGTGTTCGATCAGCCATCGCCGTATGCCGGCCTGCTGAAAAACAGCCTCGCCGACTTCTTCCCGGCGTTTGCCGATGTAAAAGTAGATGCCACCTGGAACGGCCCGTCGGATCGCTCGGTCACTGGCTTGCCGTTCTTTGGCCAGATGAGCAGCGCGGGCAACGTGTTCTACGGTTTCGGCTATTCGGGCAGCGGCGTCGGCCCGTGCCATATGGGCGGGCAGATTCTCGCGTCACTGGTGCAAGGCCTGGACAACCCGTGGACGCGCTCGCCGCTGGTCAACGGGCCGCTGGGTTATTTCCCGCCGGAGCCGATCCGCTACCTCGGCTCGTTGATGGTGCGCAATGCGATCCGCCGCAAGGAGCGCGCCGAGGATCACGGGCGGCGACCTCGGCATCTCGACGTGCGCCTGGCGAAATTCGCCGCAGCGGCCGGCAAGGCTGACAAAGGTTAATGCACTGCTGCACAGCCAGGAACTGCGGCAACTCCTGCCGATTGGGGCTAATGGGCGTCGCTATTGAGCAGCCAGTCGAGCAATAAGCTGCTGTCGCGGGCGCGCGGTGACTCGCGAGGCGGGGGCTTGCGTGAGTTGCCCAGGCATAGAATGGGCCGATCCGGATCGCTGTCGAGAAAGCTCACCCACACTTCGCTGCCGACACTGGGTAACTCCTCAGGGACGATTCGCCCGTTGGCCCTGGTCATGGCGATGGGCAGCCATATCGCATCGGCATTGGCATCGTCATTGGGTGCTGAATCCGCTGGCCACAACCTGACGGCGACGCGACCCCGGTCGTCGAGTCTTGCCGGTTGCCCCTCGATACCAAGTACGTTCGCCAAGTGATACCCGGCGATGCTCGGGCGCTGTTGTTTAAGCGGCGGGCGAAAGTCTGTCGACCACGGTTGGGCAGTGAAATCGTTGTGATAGCGGTGTACCGTCGGCGTCGGGTCAAGAATCGAGGGGTGTTGACCCTGATGGCTAATGGCAGTGATCCGCCATTGTTCGTTGAAGCTGTTGATCGGATGTTCGCTGACTTGCAGCAAATGTCCGCTAAGCAACCCGATACAGTCGCTGCGGCCATTGACCGAACGAAGGTGGCAGCGTTGTCGCTCCAAGTGCCGTCGACTGCGTTGTTCGCTGTGGCGTTGTTCCAGAGAAAGCACCGGCGGCCGGGCCATTGATCGGCTTTGATTGGCAGCGTCCTCGTCGATGGCCCGCTGCCCCCGATTGCGTACCGTGGGCAGTGTCGTCATGGGCGCGGCGTGGTGATGCTGGAATAGCGCGCTGACGCAGGGTGAGCGCGTTTGCTGTTCATCCATGAACGGCAGCAGGGCCGGTTCTTGCGGCAAACTCAGGCTGTCATCGGCGAAAACCACGACGTGACCGTCCGCGCGGTGTTCGAAGTGATAGTGGATACCTTCTTCCTCGCAGAGCCTGTGCAGCAGCGCCAGATCGCTTTCCTCGAACTGGATGCAGAACGGCCGCACCGGATAGCACCCCACGGTCATTTCAATCCGGTAGCCCTCGGCGGGCAGAGCATTTTCCGCGAGCAACTGCTGGAGAATCTGCGGCACGCTCTGTTGCACGAACACCCGACGTCTGCTCGGCTGTGCCAACCGCTGCAGCGACGGCACTATCGTCAGGCGATAGCCGATGCGATGGGTACCGCAATGTTCACAACTGGCGCTGTGGATGATCCCGTGAATCCCGTGATGGTCGTCCAGGCGCAGGAATACCGGTTGCTGCAACAGCGTACCCGGCGCCACGGCGGGGGCCAGACCGATAAGTTCGATGTCGAACCGGTACGGCTGGTTGAGCGCTTCCTCGCCGCGAAAGCGCAACACCGGCAGGCATAAACCGCTATTGGTCAGGGTCAGGGTAAACGGACTTTCCTTGTCATTGAGCATTCGAACAGGCTCTGTCAGGCAATACGGGTTTAAGAGGGTACGAAACCCCAGCGCCGAAAGGTCATGTCAAAGGGTGTTTTCAGAATCGCCCTACAAGGTCTGGTGAAGATGTCGATTCCACATTGTTTTTTTGGTCGATTGCCGACTTTAGGCCGTATAAACTTGCCGGCACGCGTCGGCCAATAGATGTCTCGGCGCCACAGATCAAGAGAGTGAGTAATGGGCGCACAGTGGAAGGTTAAACACAAAGAAGCGGCAGCCAATGCCAAGGGCAAGATCTTCGGCAAACTGGTGAAGGAAATCACCATCGCTGCCCGCAACGGTGCCGATACCACCACCAACGCACACCTGCGTCTGGTGGTCGAACAGGCCAAGAAAGCCTCGATGCCAAAAGAAACCCTGGATCGCGCGATCAAGAAAGGCGCCGGTCTGCTGGGTGAAACCGTGCAATACCATCGCGTGACCTACGAAGGCTTCGCCCCGCACCAGGTGCCGCTGATCGTCGAGTGCGTGACCGACAACATCAACCGTACTGTCGCGGAAATCCGCGTGGCCTTCCGCAAGGGCCAACTGGGCGCTTCCGGCTCGGTGGCCTGGGACTTCAACCACGTCGGTATGATCGAAGCCTCGCCGGACACTCCGGACGCCGATCCGGAAATGGCCGCCATCGAAGCCGGTGCTCAGGATTTCGAGCCGGGCGAAGACGGTGCGACGCTGTTCCTGACCGATCCTACTGATCTGGATGCGGTGCAGAAAGCGCTGCCAGAGCAAGGCTTCACCGTGCTGTCGGCCAAGCTCGGCTACCAGCCGAAGAACCCGGTCAGCGGTTTGAGCGACGAGCAGATGGCTGAGGTTGAAGCGTTCCTCGAAGGCCTCGACAACCATGATGACGTGCAGGACATGTTTGTCGGCCTGGCGGGCTGATCGACTTCGTCAGTGATGGCCTCATCGCTGGCAGGCTAGCTCCCACACTGGATCTGTGGCGTTCACAAATCCCCTGTAGGAGCGAGCCTGCTCGCGATTGACCGCGCAGCGGTCACAGATTCTCAAGTTGCCGAATGACTTCGTCAAACCCCGGCCGCGCCAGCACAGCCGCCTGACAGCAACGCCGCTCCAGCTCTTCAAGCGCCGCACGCCGCTCATCACTCAACCCCGAGTCGATGCGCGCCAGCAATTCCCCCAGCAAAATCCCGAACGCACGCACTTCGATGCGTTGCAACGCGCGAGTTTCCGCTGTATCGGCAACGGCGTGGAACGACGCCCCGCCAAAATCCCCGAGCAGGCAATCGCCGCGCTCATTCAACAGAATGTTGTGCCCGTAGAGATCGCCGTGGGTGATGCCTTGCTGGTGCAAGTGATCGGCTGCCGAAGCGATGCCTTTGGCAATGTTCAGCGCGACCTCGGCAGTGAACCGGCAATCATCGGCGTAAACATCTCGTGAGCAAGACGCCAGGCTCGGCAGACCGGCGAGGTTGCCGAACGACGGATCGATCAACTGCATCACCAAGCCTTGCTGGCCGTCGGGATGGCCAATGATGCGCCCTTCGACCCGGATCAGATTGGGATGCAGGCCTGCGCTGATACAGGCATTCATTTCGTGCAGCGGCGAACCGTCGCTGGTCATTTCACCTTTGTACAGCTTCACCGCGACCGGTGTCACTGAGCCATCGTCGCGTTGCCAGCTCGCCCGGGAAATCACCCCCGAGGCACCTTCGCCCAAACGTTGTTCCAGACGCAGCGCCGACCAGGAGATTTGTGGTGTCGCTTTCAGCGCGGCGGCGTCCGCCTCGGTCTCCAGCGGGTTACCGGCGTAGGCCAGCCAGGTCAGGCTCGGCAGGTTGAGCAGCCACTGCGGTAGTTCGCTCAGGCGGTTGGCAGAAATGCGCAGCAGCTCCAGGCGATGGCAGTCGCTCAGGGAGGGCGGCAGCGTTTGCAGACGGTTGCCGGACAGCATGAGTTTTTGCAGGGCAGGGCGCTCACCCAGTTCGATCGGCAGGTTCTCGATGCAGTTGTCTGTCAGGATCAGCCAGCGCAACGCTGGTGGCAGAGCGTTGCCGGGTACGTTGACGATGCGGTTGGCCTTGAAGCCGATCATCGTCAGGGCAGCGCACTGGCCGAGGCAGGCCGGCAGTTCGGTGAACGGGTTGTCGGAGCAGAACAGCACGCGCAGGCGTGTCAGACGGTGCAAGTCATGCGGCAGGCTACTCAATTGGTTGCCGCTGAGGTTGAGGATTTCCAGGGTATCGGCCAGATCGAAAATCTCGCGCGGGAACTCGGTCAGTCCGCAGGACAGATCCAGTCGCGTAATGCCCGACAACTCGCCGGCGCGTAATTGAGCAAGGGTGTGCATGTTGGTGTTCGCTATTGATCAGGGGCGCGCCGCTGGGGCACTGAGGATGGGCGACATGATAACGGCAATACCCGGATTTGAAATTGGATAGGTGGCGAAACTTCAGATGCCTTTTGTGGGAGCGAGCTTGCTCGCGAAAGCGGAATGTCGTCCGCTTATGTATTGACTGACACCCCGCCTTCGCGGGCAGGCTCGCTCCCACATGAGCTGTGTGGTCAGTCGTCGTTGTGCATCTCTTGCAATTGCCCCAAGCGGCTGCGAGTGCGCGCCAGGTCAATGGCGTGGCCGTCCAGGCTTTCACGCAAGGGCAGCCGGCCGAGCAGCGTCAGATGTTTGTCCTGGTCGTACAGCACGTCGATCAGGTTGATGAAGCGCTGTTGCGCGGCGATCGAGCATTCCGCCAGCTCTGGTAGATCATCAATGATCCAGCGATCGAAACGTCGGCACAGTTCCAGATAGTCCATGACCGCCGTTGGCTGTTCACACAGATCGCTGAAGGTAAAACCAACACGCCGCTCTTCACACAATCGAGCCTGAAACTGCCGGCTGCCGACGGATAACCGAATGGCTGGCGTATCGGCCGGCGGCAGCTCCAGAGCGGTGCGTTGCGCTGGCGTGGCCGGCCACACGTAATGCCCCTGAGTGAAGATCTGATGTGCAGAGTGGCGCGCCTGACTGCGGTAATCGTGCGGACCACCGACTTCCATCACCTGCATGCGCGTATTGATCAGTTCGATCACCGGTTTGAAGCGCGCGTGATAGAGCGGATTGGGCAGCAGCCCTTCCGGCGCATAGTTGGAGGTCACCAACAGCAGAATTCGCCGTTTGAACAGTGCCTTGAACAGCCGGGTGATGAGCATGGCATCGCCGATGTCATGCACATGAAACTCGTCGAAACACAGCACCCGACAATCCTCCAGCAGTTCGTCGAGGGTCACTTCGAGGGCATCGTCCTGCTCGCGATGGCTGAACATGCCCTGATGCAATTGCGCGAAAAACTGATGGAAATGCAGGCGCCGTTTCTGGGTGATCGGCAAGGCCTGAAAAAAGCCATCGAGCAACCAGCTCTTGCCGCGTCCGACGGCGCCGAACAGATAGAGACTCGGCGCGGTTCGGTTGCTGGCGCCAAACAGCAGACTGGCCTGCTGCGCCATGCAATCAATGACGCGCTGCTGGCTGTGGCTGAGGGTGTAACCCTGACCGCCGGCCTTGTGCCGGAAGTAATCGCGAATCGACTGGGCGCTGGCGTCATGCCCGGCACCGGCCGGCAAACCCTTGCCCAACCAGCGGCGCAACGCCGGCCAGCGCTGGATCAGTCGCGATCGTTTCGGCGGGTGGACAGGCACTGTGGGCGTCTCCGTGTTCGTCAAGACCGGCTCCCGGGAGCGCGGCGACACAGTGTAACCAGGCGCCGGGTTGGCCAGCCACCACAGCGGATCGACAGTGGGCGGTAATTGAACAAATTTGTGCGGCACGTACAGCTATTTTTAGCGACATGGCTCGACCTGTTGCCAACCTTTCGAAACATATCCCGGGCGATCCCTGGATCCAATCGACTGGCGGAATCGTCGACCGTTGCTAACCTCAATCACAGAAACGACGTCGCAAGTGATCACTGACAAGGAACGGCGCAGTGAATGTACATGTGGTCATGGGCCTGCTGGGGGCACTCGTTGCGCCTGTTCATGCGGCAGATCTTCAGGTTGAAGTGCGCGTCGATGTGCAGCGCGGCTGCCAGTTGGTCGGCCAGCAGCGTAACGCCGGCATCGAGCAACTGGGTGTGCTCGACTTCGGCAGCACCGCACGCCTCGATGACCCCGCCGGGCCATTGGCCGCCGCGTTGACCAATCAACGCCTGCCACGCCTGGAATGC
>Ga0213828_1001200_pt1 | contig 21984 bp, 13 predicted proteins | sample MC6MC0897MG_FD_180664 | JGI IMG/M metagenome (GOLD analysis project Ga0213828, IMG submission 180664) | Enriched soil aggregate microbial communities from Iowa State University, Ames, United States - MC6-MC0897-MG | ecosystem: Environmental > Terrestrial > Soil > Unclassified | place: USA: Iowa... | reverse complement strand
TCCGGCGCCATCTATTATGAATATACGGCAACTACGCCTGGAACCTATACTGTTACAAGAGTATTGAACGGTTGTACAAGTCCGGCATCAGCTGGAATGGCGGTAACGGTTAATTCAAACTCAACCGCTCCAACTGTTTCAGCAGGAGGTCCTACAACTTTCTGTGCCGGTGGAAATGTAAATTTGACATCTTCGTCGGCAACGGGGAACCAGTGGTACAAAGACGGAGCCATTATTTCCGGAGCCACAGGACAGACTTATTCTGCCAATGCTTCCGGAACTTACACAGTGGTTGTAACAACAGGGGGCTGTACAAGTTTGGCATCAGCAGGTACTTCGGTAACGGTAAATTCTGCACCACCAGCTTTGGTTGTTTCGGCAGGAGGCCCTACGACTTTCTGTACAGGAGGAAACGTTCTTTTAACGTCAACTTACAACACTACGGGTGCTTACCAATGGTATCGTAACGGGACTGCAATTTCCGGCGCCATCTATTATGAATATACGGCAACTACGCCTGGAACCTATAAGGTTACAAGAGAATTGAACGGTTGTACAAGTCCGGCATCGGCTGGAGTGGCGGTAACGGTTAATTCAAACTCAACCGCTCCAACTGTTTCAGCAGGAGGTGCTACAACTTTCTGTACCGGCGGAAGTGTAAATTTGACATCTTCGTCGGCAACAGGAAACCAGTGGTACAAAGACGGAGCCATTATTTCCGGAGCCACAGGACAGACTTATTCTGCCAATACTTCCGGAACTTACACAGTGGTTGTAACAGCAGGGGGGTGTACAAGTTTGGCATCAGTTGGTACTTCGGTAACGGTAAATCCTGCAGTTGCTGGTATAATATCTGCCAGCCAAACAATTCTCTCAGGAAGTGCACCTGCGGCATTGGTTTTTACCGGATCTACAGGAGCAGTGCAGTGGCAGGTTTCTACCGATAATATTGCATTTGCCAATATATCAGGTGCAACAGCTACAACGTATGCACCAGGGCCATTAACAGCAACGACGTATTACCGAGCGGTAGTGACGAGCGCAGGAGGCTGTAGTGCGGTTACTAACACTGTTACCATTACTATACAATCAGGAGTACCGGATCTCAGCCTGGAAAGTTCTGCAAGCACAGATTTTTATAGACGTTTTATACCTGTAGATACTTTCCATAAAATTACCAATGTGGGTAATTTGGCTACAGATGGCAGTACAATTACTTTAACGGTAGTTGTAAATGCAGGTTTGGGTACTTTCAGCTATGCATTACCTGCAGGTTGGGCTCTTCAGTCTCAATCGGGAACTACTTTTGTTTTTAGAACCAACAAAATTATGAACCCAGGGGATAATGATACCATAAAGATTACTTATACGGCATCTTCTGGTAGAATTGGCGACAATGTAATTTTTAACGGTAGTATTCTAAATAATTCTGGTGGTGAAATAAATAATGTGAATAACAACAGCTCACTGACCATAGGATTTCAATCTAATTAATAATTGAGAAAATATTTCTGTACCCCAATACAAGATTGCGGGTACAGAATATTAAAACAAAAAAAAATGATGATATCAAATAACAAATAACAAATGATGAAACAACTTACAAAGTATTTATTTCTGCTTGCCCTTTTTCTAGGGTTGGTAGTAGATGCACAAAATAAAACGCTGGAGTTTACGGCGGCTTCGGCTTCGGGCAACGGCTTTGCATTAGATACAGGATTATTTACGTTTTTGCAAAACACCAATAATCCTACAGGAACGGCTTACTCAGCATATAGTCCAACTTTAACGGCTAGGTTTGAGATCTCCAATATTCAGTATTCGAGTGCATCTCCTACCGCTACTTTCCCAACAACACCAAGAAGTAATGTTGTTTTTGGTTGGGATGGCGCAAATATAGTACCAGGCTTGCCAGGACCGATAAACACTTCTCTTGTTCCATACCCCAACAGCTTTTTCACGTCGGGAACCGTAGCAGGTGAAGGGTTCAATACCGAATCGGGAGGTAACACCGGTGTTTCATTTTTCACTGCGGTGAATGCTTTATATGGGCAGCCATTTGGCAGATATCACATGGCGGATATTACGATAACATTCAATAGACCAGTAAATAACCCGATTCTTCATTTTTCAGGTATGGGCGCTGGTGATGCTGCTTACTATACGAATGAATTTGAGCTGATAGAGGTGAATGGAAGCGTGCCAGCCATCTCATTGTCCAAATTGTCTGGTACCTCTTCTTTAGAAGTCTCGGGATATGAGATCAATAACAGAGAAGACGCTAGTGATCCTTATCCACTAGGATTGGGATCCGTACAGTTTAATGGCAATGGCATTACCACTTTAAAATTCAAAAGTTTTATTCGAGGCTTTGACATTCCCGAAAATGGAATCGATGAATGGGCTGGTTCTCCTGATGAGATTACTTCTGGTGATTATACGGAAATAAGTGTATCTGTTTTAGAAAATCCTTGCGCAATTAGTGCTAGTAACCCAGATTCAGACGGCGATGGAATATCCGATTCTTGTGATCTTGACGATGACAATGACGGTATATTAGATACTGACGAATGTTCTGGTTCTAATAAGGTTGTAAATGGAACTTTTGCAAATTCTAATAATTGGAACTTAGCAAATTGGGGAATCGGAAGTGGGTATGCTTCTATAACAAATGACGGAAATGTAGCCAACACAAATACCATTACCCAAATCATTAACGGACTTTCCCAAGGAACTGTTAATCTTAATTTCTCTGCTCTTTTCTTCAATGGAGGGAATCAGGAAAGACTGGATGTCTATCTTGGAAATACACGTTATGCCTCATTCGTAAGTGCTGCCGGAAACGGAAATGTAACAGTAACAACGGAAAACGGAGCTACTGTGAACATTGCTTCATTCCCGGAAAGTTCTTCCTGGAGTACCGGCTGGCAGAATATCCAGATGACTTTCCCTAATACCACTTCAGATTTTACTAAAGTATTAAAATTTGATGCTTACAGAACAGGAAGCGGTAATGGAGACGATATAGGATTAGATAATATCTCTCTAACAATTCCGAATTGTGATACCGATGGTGATGGCATCCCGAATTATCTGGATCTTGACTCAGACAATGATGGCTGTTTCGATGCTATCGAAGGAAGCGACAGCGTGAAGCCTGCACAACTTAAGGCTAATGGTTCAATCAATGGCGCTATTGATTCTCAGGGAGTTCCGGTACTGGTTAATGTAGGAGGAGCCGCAGATATCAATAGTGCACAGGGACAAGGCGTCGGGACATCACAGGATTCTACACTTAATGCTTGTATTGATACCGATGGAGATGGAGTTCCTGATCTGGAAGATCTGGATAATGATAATGATGGTATTTTGGATTGTACTGAAAACGGATTCAATGGAGATCCAAATACAGTTTTCAAATCCAATGGAAATACGGCAGTAATTACCAATCCTTCAACCGGTCCTCTGTACCAATTCCGATTAACCAATGTAACCGGACAACAGGGACAGGCTTGGTCTTATGGTAAAGCAGACTTTTCTAAAAGTTTTACAATTTCTATGCAGGCAATGTTATCAGATGCTGATGGAATTGCAATGGTGTTTCAGAACAGCCCTTTGGGTACATCTGCTTCGGGAACAAATGGTCAGGGACTAGGAGCAAGAGGTATTGCCAATGGTATTGCCTTAGAACTGGATACATTTCAAAACGATTGTACTAATGATGCTAATAACGGACAGAATTGTGACCCTGGCTATGACCATGGAAGCATAAGAACCACAGCTGGCTGGATAGGAGCGGGTAAACTTGCTGGAGACGGACAACTTGGTGATGGGACAGTAAATGACGGACTATGGCATAATGTAGTGGTCAATTGGAATGCTATGACAAGAAATCTTTCTTATACTTTTGACGGAGTAGAGGTTACCAGCTATACTTTTCCTGCATCAGGAGCCAATTCACTGGAAACTATTTTAGGAGGAACGAACAAAGCATACTTTGGTTATACTGCATCTACCGGAAACTTTGGAGGAGCAAACAGCATAGGATTTAATAGTCCTTGTACAATTCCTCTTTACTTCGATACCGACGGTGATGGAATCCTTGATTATCTTGATCTGGATTCAGATAATGATGGATGTTTAGATGCTATTGAAGGTAATGAGAATGTAACTACTTCACAATTAGTCACAGCCGTAGGAACCTTAACTGTAGGAATTGGCTCTACTGCAGCAAACAAAAATTTAGGAAACACTGTAGATCTTAACGGAGTGCCAACCATTGTAAACGCTGGCGGCGCTGCAGATATTGGAAGTGATCAGGGACAAGGTGTTGGAAGTTCTCAAAATGCTAGTGTTAATTCATGTCCTACGACTTGTACAAAACCCGGAGATTTCACATCCAGCGGTGCTCCAACAAAAGTAGGAATCACAGTTCAGGATAAAGCTTCTACATGGCCAGAAGCAATACCAAACGGACATATCGCTTTAGAATCAAGAGAAAAAGGATTGGTAATTACCAGAGTAGCTCACGTAAGCACAACTCCAAATTTAACAACAGATTCTATAAAGGATCCGAAAGAAGGAATGCTGGTTTATGACATCCAAGACAGTTGTGTGAAATTATTTAATGGACTTACTTGGAATTGTATCCGTAGATCTTGTAATGACACAAATTAAAAAAAATATCAAAAATGAAATATAAAGTAATAATCAATAGTCTAATACTTGTTTTGCTGGCAAATTTTGCCAGCGGACAAGTTTCCATAGGCGGAAAACAAACAGTAGAAGGAGCCGCCACCATTTTAGATTTTAACAGCCAAACAGGTAATACAAAAGGTATTATCCTTCCAGCTGTTGATAATCTTACAAATGCATTATCAGCAACAACCACTGCTAATAATGGTACATTTTTATTTAATAAAGCCAATCAGAAAATTCAAATGTATGAGAACAATATGTGGGTGGATTTATCAGATAATGGAAATTCCACTTCGTTGTTAATCAATTCATCAGTAGAAAAAACAGGCGGTGCAATTATCGGAGCCGAAGCTTCCTCAGCAAAAGGTGTTTTGATTTTAGAATCATCAGATAAAGCAATGATTTTGCCAAGAATATCCGAACCTCATATAAATGTAAAAAGCCCTTATCCGGGAATGATGTGTTACGATACAATAAGTAAAACCTTAGCTATGTTTGACGGTAACGTATGGAATTATTGGAAGTAGAAAAATGAATTTCAAAGACATTCATATTGGCTCGCTAATCAGTCAAAAAGTTACAGAAAGCGGGATAGAAATATCCCGAATCTGTAATTTTATAAAATCTACTGAACAAGAAATCACACAGATGTATGAAGCAAAAAGTTTAGATTGCGAAATCCTTCTAAGGTGGAGTAAATTGTTAGAATATGATTTTTTTAGGATTTATAGCCAGCATTTGATTTTATATTCTCCATTGTCAAAGTCGGATAATATAAATAAGAGTACCAGCTCAAAACTTCCAAAATTTCGTAAAAACATTTATACTAAAGATATTATAAACTTTATTCTAGAGCTGATAGAATCCAAAGAAAAAACAACTCAGCAGATTATCAATGAATATAATATTCCAAAAACTACATTGTACATATGGATAAAAAAATACAGAAATTAGATATGCAACCTTACTATAAAAAAATCTACTGCGATATTGTATTGAAAAAATATCCAGAAAAGGAAGAAATATGTAGGCCACTTTTGGATAAAAAAGAGTTAACGGTTTTAGATATATTAAAACTCAATAATATTATTTTTGGAGATAGTAATAAAGAAAATTTGAGCTTTAATCAGAAACATCGTTTTTATAATAAACAAGCAATATTTGAAATTTTAGATTACATGAGAAAGAATAATCTTAACAATAATCAACTGGCACATCATTTCAAAATCAGCAGAAATACTATTTCAAAATGGAAACGACTATATTACTAATATATTTTGTGAATTAAATACGAACTAACGATTGATTTGACAGTTTTAATAACAGTCGTAATGGAGTTGCATTCTATGATAAAAAGCAAATAAAATGATAAAAATTAAGTCGCAAATTTGTATAATGAAAATGTGTGGCTTATAATTTTACTTTTCCCACTATTAATTACCAATAAGGAGTATTTTTCTTCCTGTTTTTCCCTTTTATAATAAGCTCTGATTTCGGCATTGTGCCTTATGGAAGCGTGAAGGATGGATTTCATTTTTTATCTGTAAAATAATTTACTAAACTTATTCTCTGATAGAAGCCCTGATGACTATTCAAAAGGAACAATACCACAATAACAGGCAAATTTCTTCAGTTTTTAAAATTCTTAAATTCTTTTTTAGCGAACAAGAGAAACAATGCAGTAACATTTTCGCTCCATAGAACTGACATCAGTGAGTGTTTCGATTCTGGTCATACAACAAAACTATTAAAATCGAACCATTTATTAATTATTGTGCAAGGTTTCGATTTTTAAAATATTTGTTACTTGGAAAGCCAAAATCCCAATAATAACATGATTAATTATAAGTTTCTGATTATGAGAGTGTATCAAATAAAATGGCACCAACTTTCTTTTCGAAACATTTGGTGGAAGATTTAGAAAGGATTTCACAGCTATAGAAATGAAGTGTAACCACTACCAACACCATATTTGATTTATTAGCTAATTTTTATAACAACTTATTTCTAGTATTAATTAAAAAATATATTTCATAGCGGACTTTTATTAAATATAAATGTAAAGCGTCAAGATTTGACGCTTTACTGATTTCCATTTGTCACGATGATATGATTATATTCATATTAAATCTCAACAAAGAGATTAGGATATTCGTTAAAAAAAGTTAAATTAGCAACAACAAAATTATTAACCAAGTCATGAAACAACTCTACATGAGTGCAGTATTCCTTTACTGCCGCAGGCTTTACTGCACAGGAAGTGGTATGGCAGAAAAATATCATGTCCTCGACGCAGGATTTTCTTTCTCAGGTAACAACGACAGTGAACCACCAATACCTTATTATGGGAAGTTCTATTCAATCTAAGAAACTTACCACTGAAAACAAACAGAACAGCAGCTACGATTTCCATTTGGTTAAACTTACTCAGTAGGTTGAAGAAGATCAATACGAAATAGCTGAATCAGGGAGTATATTTGTTTATTGTAAAAACTGATGATACTGAGAAAACTTATAATGCTAAATTGATTAATAAATAAAAAACAAATGAAGAAAATATTTTTTGGAATCACATTTATGATTTCTATTAACGTATATCAATCGCAGTCATTTGGGATACAATCGCTGCCTCCAACACCTAATGCTGCATCCATTGAAAAATTTGTAAGTCACAATGTTGACTATTCTACAGGAGTCCCAGATATTTCAGTGCCGTTATACCACATTAGTACTGGTGACATAAATGTTCCTGTAAGTTTAAAATATAATAGTGCCGGGATAAAAATTTCAGAAAATGCTTCCAATGTAGGATTGGGCTGGAGCCTTGCATCTGGAGGTTCTGTTTCCCGATCAATGTTGGGACTGCCTGATGATTATTACAATCCCAACCAATTCATGGGAGGTTTTATATACACCCAGACGCCTGTAAGCTATATTGCAACAGCAAGTTCTTCTGATGAGCTTTTGATACAACAGAATATTAGTGAAAACCGTTATGATGCGCAAGCGGACATCTTTTATTATAGTCTGCCCGGCTCTTCCGGCAAAATATCTTATAACCAGATTACCCAAAAGTTTGTGGAAATGCCCTTGTCTAATAATAAAATTACCCCTTTTTACGATGCGGTGACTAAGCTTATTATTGGCTGGGAAATACTTGACACCAATGGAATGAAATATATTTTCGGGACTAATGAAAGTTCCAGAGAACTCTCTGTCAATAATGGAATTACCATATCCGGAGGATCGGGTCCTTTAACATTGCTTCCGAATAGCTCTATCCCCAATCATTATACAAACTGGCATTTATCCCAAATTATAGATACTAAAGGTAATATTGTGAATTTTGAATATGACATCGTTTCACAGGTAAAGCAGGTCTCTAAAGGAATGGTTACCAAAAGTAGGCAAAAAATATCACCTACTCTATACACTTCGAGAAACTACAATGAGAAATATTTAAAAAAAATAAGCTTTCAAACAGGATATGTAACTTTTAATCCGGATACCAGCATTCGTCTTGATCTTCACAATTCTAAAAGAATAGCTGATATGGAAGTTTTTTCAAGCTTAGGAAACCTGATTAAGAAAGTAAAATTTAACCATTCTTATTTCATTGGAGATGCAGGCAGCTCCGGAGATTCTTTTGCTTACATCTCATTACCTGCAAGTAATAATACCCATCGATTAAAGCTTGATAGTGTGGAAGAATCTTACAGCGACCCTGGTCAACAGAAAAAAGAATACAGATTTGAATATGATGATGCTATACTTCCAAACAAGAGCTCTAATTCTATGGACTATTGGGGATTTTATAATGGCGAGCCAAACAGTAGTTTGTTTCCCAGAATATTTTTCCAGTATGGTATTAATCTGTTAGAAGACGGACATGCAGAAAGAAGTGTAAATGCTGAATTTGCTACCGCAGGAATATTAAAAAAAATAATTTATCCTACAGGAGGATCTACAGAGTACACATTCGAACCAAACACAGCTTCATCATTTAATTATTTGCCACAGAATGATACTGCCCAGTTAAGCATTATCAATATCAGATCCAGCTATAAAAAAAGAACGTACAACGTCAACAAATCGAATTCTACATTTTACAGTAATGGAATCAAACGTTGGGAATATACTTTTACTATAGACAGCAAACTACATAGCGATTTACAGCTTGAAAATTTTCAAATCACTGGATGCCCTATAAATACAGTAGATCCCGGAGGAAACTATATAGGAGAATGCAACTACATTTATTCATTGCTGGATGCAGCCAATCAGCTAGTTGACCTCTCAAATGGTAAGTGGCTTACTCTGCCTGTTGGAACGTACAAGATTAAAATTCAATATATGGGTCTTCCAGAGCCAAACTATGAGAGCCAATCTGATTTTAATTTAAGTTTAACCATTAAAGAAGATCCGCAACCCTTAATAAAAAGAGTTGGAGGATTAAGGATTAAAGAAATCAAATCATATTCAAATAATAATGAATTAAAATATAAAAAGTATTTTGACTACAACTATTTTGATTCTGACGGTAAAGAATTAAGCTCCGGTTATACATTTTTGCCTACCTATGGAATGTATAATCATATCACGGCAGCTATCGGAGATGTAATATACTCCGATAATGTATATTCATTTTTACCTGTAGGCAGTACTACATATTCAAAGATTACAGAATATTCTGAAAATATTATTGACCATTCCGTACTAAAAACATTGCATTCATATGAGGTAAACGGAAATACCGGCGTATCGCCTTCGGTTAACTATGGATGTTCTAATTGTATGTGGATTCATAATATGGATAACGCAGACAACAGTTGGGAGAGAAAGAAAAAAAATGCTGAAATAATTTATAAATCAAATTTTACTGGGCTCGATGAAGAGATTAAAAAAACTAATTATATTTATGACTATTCTCATGTAAACCAAACAAGAGAGTCGTTTCCTGCAGGTTTTTATTCACTTCAATTTCCGATTACAGGATCTTCAGCCAATGGTGTTATTTCCGGATTTTATTATAATTATACGAATAATGTAAGACTACTTACCAAGAAAGAAAAAGACATTTTTAATACAGATAATATAAACACTGAAGAGAATTTTTCCTATGGAAATAATATCTTTGTTCCTATCAAAAAGAAAACAGAATTTTCTGACGGAACCATTCAGGAAACCAGCTACCAATATGCCCACGAGAAAGGTAATCAGAAGCTCATCAATGCCAATATGATTGGGATTCCATTGGAAACATCAGTTGTTAAAAAGCAGAATGCATCTGATCCGGGGAAGACAATGTCCAAGACAGAAACGAAGTATGACAATGCTGCGAATTTATTACCTACTTCTGTTTTGTCTTATGATCTTCAAAACACGGCCTCGACGGAAGTCACTTACGATCAGTACGATTCCAAAGGCAATTTACAACAATATACGACAAAGGATGGTATTCCGACGGCTATCATCTGGGGTTACAATATGACTCAGCCTATAGCGAAGATTGTTGGAGCAACATATGCACAGGTTTCATCATTTGCATCTGATATTATTTTGGCATCTGATGCGGATATTAATGCCACGACAGAGCAGACCTTAATCGACAAATTAGATATTTTCAGAAAACACTCGGCACTGAGTGTTTCTCAGATCACCACTTACACGTATGATCCGTTGATCGGAGTAACAAGCATCATTCCACCATCGGGGCTGAGAGAAATTTACAAATATGACTCTGCAAACAAATTGGAAAATATCAAGGATGCCAGCGGTAAGCTGTTAAAAGAATTTAAATATCATTATGGTTTATGATGAGTTTACTTTAAAATCTCATCAAATTTAATTTGCTATAATTTAAATGTAAAGCGTCAAGATTTGGCGCTTTACTGATTTACATTTGTCACGATGATATGATTATATGCATGTTAAATCTCAGTAAAGAGATTAGGATATTCGTTAAAAAAAGTTAAATTAGCAACAACAAAATTATTAACCAAGTCATGAAACAACTCTACATGAGTGCAGTATTCCTTTATACTGCTGCAGGCTTTACTGCACAGGAAGTGGTATGGCAGAAAGACATTAAGTCCTCCACGCAGGATTTTCTTTCGCAGGTCACCACAACCATCGATCAGCAATACTTAATTACGGGAAGTTCGATTCAGTCGAAAAAGATCACTACCGAAAACAAACAAAACAGCGGCTACGATTTCCATTTGGTTAAGCTTAATCAGCAAGGTGAGGAAGTCTGGGAAAAATACTTCTCGGGACAAAACCATGATTTTCTGTCGGCAACAATCTCCACACAGGAAGGCGGATTTTTGCTGGCCGGAACTTCTTATTCCTCAAAAGGTTTAGACAAAAAAGACGATTCGAAAGGCGGATCTGATATCTGGCTGATCAGAATTAATGAGTTTGGAGACGAACTCTGGCAGAAAACGATAGGTACTTCGCAGGATGAGGAAGCAAGATCGGTGATTCAGACGGCAGATTTAGGATTTATGGTCGCTGGAAATATTCAGAATGCTTCAAATGGTTTCGGTTCGAAAGATGTGATCGTTTCAAGATTAGACAAAAACGGAAAATTGTTATCGGAATCAATTTTGGGAGGAAAAGGTCTTGATGAAGTTGAAAAGATGTTTCCTACACCTGATGGCGGAGCATTGTTAGGAATTTATTCAAGGAGTTCCGAGATCCGTGATTCGAGATCCGGGTTGCGCAGTGATCCGGGTTCAACAGGAAGTAGCGCAAACAACAATACACCGAATCCCATATCCCGTTACCCAAAATCTACCGAGAACTTTGGAGAAGGCGATTACTGGATTGTAAAGCTTAACAAAGACGGAAAGGTAGAGTGGGAAAAGAACTTTGGAGGTAAAGGAGATGATCATGTAAGAACAATGGCATTTACATCATCAGGATATATTATCGGTGGAGAATCGAGATCTGAGAGGTCAGGCAACAAAACGGTAGGAATCGAAGAAGGAACAGATCTTTGGTTAATTTCTTTAAATACCAAAGGTGATGAGCAGTGGCAGAAATCCTATAATTTCAAAAACCGCGATATTCTGATGGGCATGAATGTGATCACCGGAAAATCATCAACAGACAACCGACAACCATCAACGAAAGGCATTTTACTGGGTGGCTATACTCAAGCAGAAGGAAAAATAGAATCAGATGATGAGACTTTCTGGATGCTTTATATTGACAATGATGGAAATGAACAGTGGAGAAAGCATGTGAAAGGAGAATCGAGGAAGAAGGAGGAAAGATTATCTGATCTGAAGATGAATAAAGACGGCTCGATTGTATTGGCGGGAACGAGTGCCGAAGAATTGGGAAAAGAAAACTGGAAGATTGTGAAATTAGGCGACAGTCAGATTGATCAGCTGATCGAGAAGCAGGATATGAAAATTTACCCGAATCCTGTGATTGATTACTGTTATGTGGAGATAGGTTTTGAATTTAAGGAAGCGGATATCACGCTGTATGACATGGGTGGAAGACAGTTACAAAGCCTAAAAACGAAGAACAAGGTAACGAAGATCAATACGCAGAATTTGATTCAGGGAGCTTATTTGATTGTTGTAAAAACGGATACGGAGAAAACTGCCAATGCTAAACTGATTAAAAAATAAGACACATGAAGAAAAACATTTTGCTACTTTTACTTGCATTAATAGTAAATGTAATAAATGCACAGCACACTTTAAATGGCGAAGGAAAAAGCTACATTGAAGACATTAACCAAATGTTCGCTGCAGCTCCAACCGCTAATAATCTAATGAAATTCGAAGAAGTTCCTGTAAGTTATTATACAGGTGTTCCAGATATTAATATTCCACTGTTTAATATTCCAACCAATAACAAAAATGTTGCGGTTAACGTCCAGCTTAAATACCATCCGATGAATGCAAAGCCTGATGATAGGTCAGGAGAAACAGGATTGGGATGGAGCTTAATAGCCGGAGGAAGCATCGTAAGAACAGTTAGAGGAGGAAATCCGGATGAAAAAAACAGGTCTGTCCTATTATCGTCTCCACCTAAGTCGAAATTTGGTATTTACGACACAACAACTAATCTTACGTCAAAACTTATCAATAATGACCCTTCAGTAAATATTAATGAGTATTCATTTTATGCAGCAATGGGAAAATACGATACAGAATACGATTTGTATCAATATAACTTTTTAGGGTTTACGGGAAGATTTTATGTAATGAAGGATTCCAATAATTCTTATGTAGCTGTCAAATTGGATAAGAATAATCTTAAAATAACGTGTTCATACGATGGAGTTGAGCATGCTCTGAAATCTTTTACAATCATCGATGATAAGGGGATAAGATATGATTTTGAAGGAATGGAAAAATCCGGAAAATCAATTACCACGGTAAAAACTCATATTATTACGGGGAGTGGAGATCTTTACCCAAGTGTCGAGATTGGAGACTATTATACATCATATCATTTAGTCAGAATCAATGATCAAAGAAATGTCAATCTTGTCACATTCAAATATCTGCGTCATTCTGAAGTAAAGTATCAGGATACACCTACAACAATATCCAGAATGGCGAGTAATATAGGTTATACTAATACAACCTTTAATCAGGAGCCTCCTAGTGGTTTGCCTGGAGCTTTTGAAAGACAGCTTGTTTACAATACGTCTCAGACCTATCTGCTTACTGATATTGATATTGTTGGTAGGGGGACAATTTATTTTAGTTATGAGCAAGGCAGAAGTGACAGCAATTATGCGGAGCCTCAAAATTTATATAAGCTGAAATCGGTACAGACTAACTTTGTAGGGCAACCAGCTACACAATACACCGAGAAATTTATTATGGATTATGGTTATTCCAATGTACAATACCAAGCGTACAATGGACCTCAAAATTTGCAAAAACTACTGCTTAAGAAAGTGACTAAAGTTTCTGCCAATAATCAGAATCAAGAAAACAGTATAGAATATAACGAAGGTAATTTTTTTGGTCTTCAAAAAGACAAATGGGGTTTCTATGCAGGCTCAGGGATTACTACAGATGTGATTAAATCAATTACATATCCTACAAAAGGCAAAGTTATCTTTAATTTCGAAGAAAATGAATACAGTTACAATCCTGTCGCAAATGATAATGTAATGGCTGCTGTTACAGGTTATAATACTTCAACACCATATGAATTCAGTGTTCATTTTGGTCAATTTAATGATTTATACAAACAAAATTTTTTCTCTATTCAATCTGCACAATATGTTCAGCTGGATTTATGGCTTGGTAATTTGATTTATTACGATTGGAAATTTCAAATATTCAAAAAGAATGCAGACAATACTTTCTCTCCGGCAGTATTTACATTCCAATATGCGAACCAAACGTGTAATAAGCCACAGCCTCCGGCATGCCCCAACTCAAATATAAATCCAAATGGAGAAATTATATCAGAGTTTCATCCTGCAGTATACCTTGAGCCCGGCACATACTATGCTTCATTAAGTGGAAATTTTGCTTTTTCAAATCCGTCAAATACACTGGATACTTTTGTTGCACATACCTCTGAGCCGATGTATGTTGACATGAAAAAATATAAAGGTGGTGGATTTAGGATCGGTGATATTTCATATTATGAAAACCCCTTATCAGCCGATCCTACAAAAAGATATATTTATAATTATGATAACCTGGATGAAGCAGGAAGAAGTAGTGGCGCATTAGTATTCCCTGTGCCAGTATTTAATTACGATGAATATTATTCATACAACAGTGATACTATGAATGGTGTTATAATTTATAACGCAATGTTTAATACTGAAACCGATTATAATATTATTCCGGTACAGAAAACACAGGGCGGAGATGTTGGGTATAAATATGTCACTGTGAAACAGGTTGATAATAACAACATAAGCAAAGGAAAAACGGTTTACAAATTCAGGTCCCCTTTGGATTTTCCTAACCAGTCAATAGTATATACTCAAATGCCAATTGTTCCCATTCCTAATCAGGATTACCTAAGAGGGCAAACCATATGGGAAAAAAAATATGACTCCGACAATAGAATTGTTTCACAGACTGATTTTGACTATAATATCACCGAATATGAGGTGAATGACGGGATTAAGATCAAGGATAATTTCTATAATAATATGATCACAAAATATTATCAATATGCAGGATATTCAGACTTTTTTAATTGGTACGGGAATTTGGCATTGACCAGTCCTTATAAAAACATTGAGAGATTTGGTATTAGCTTACCTTCCCAGAAAGTAGAAACATCTTATTTTTATAAAAATGGCGTACAAAGCTCTGTAGCAGCTATAACAAACACATTGTACAATAGCCTTGATTATCCGACGTCCGTTACACAGAATTTTTCAGATGGAAATTCCAATCTAACATCTTATAAATATGCACATGAAAAAGGCAATACAAGATTAATTAATGCCAACATGATCGGTGTTGCCCTAGAGACGGAAAACAAAAAAAATAATAAAATTATTGGTAAGGTTGAAACCATGTACAATGATGCTAATCATTTCTTTCCGACGTCATTGGTTTCCACTGATTTTTCGGGTATTTCAGCGACCGAGGTTACTTACGACCAATACGATAGCAAGGGTAACCTGTTGCAGTATACGACGAAGGATGGGATAGTGACATCGATTATCTGGGGCTATAATGGTACCCAGCCCATTGCGAAGGTGGCTAATTATCCCTATTCTGCGGTGATTGCTTTGGCATCATCGATAGTGAGTGCTTCGGACCAGGATGCTGTTAACCCTTCAAATGAAGCAAACCTGATTGCTCAGCTTAACGCTTTCAGACAGCTTTCGGATTTATCTGAAGCTCAGATCACGACATATACCTACGATCCTTTGATCGGGGTAACAAGCATCACGCCGCCTTCAGGAATCCGAGAGGTTTATCTTTATGATGCGGCGAACCGCCTGAAGGAGATCAGGGAGAATAGTGCGTCGGGTAAAATCTTAAAAGAGTTCAAGTACAACTACAAGCAATAAAACCAAACCATGAAAAAAATAATCATACCAATCAGTGCTTTGTTTGTAGCCGGGTTTTCCCATGCTCAGACTTTAAATTTAAGCACGAATGAAAACTACGTTTATACGAAAACATATTTGACCGACCCTACAGGGCCTACGCCAAAAAGCGTGGAAAGCGTACAGTACCTTGACGGCTTGGGCAGACCCAAGCAGGCAGTGAACATCAAGGCTTCCCCGCTGGGGAGGGATGTCGTTACGCATTTTACCTATGACCAGTACGGGAGGCAGGCTATGGATTACCTTCCAGTGCCCCAAAGCGGGACAGGGAACGGGGCGATTGTAACGAGCCCTTTGACCAATGCCACTCAGGCAGATATTTACGGCTCAGAGATAATATTTTCCAAGAAAGAGTTTGAATCTTCGCCCCTGGACAGGGTGCTTGAGCAAAGACAGGTTGGTACGGCCTGGAGCAGCAAACCTGTAAAGTTCGACTATGAAGCCAATGAAAACGGAGAAGTTAAAAAATATGTGGCAACATTTGATTACGCCAGCTTCAGTTCTGCAATAACATTGTCTCCGACTCCTTATGGAGCGGGTCAGCTGTATAAGAATACGGTAACTGACGAAGACGGCAATAAGACGATAGAGTTCAAGAACGGCCAGGGACAGGTTGTCCTGGTAAGGAAAATGCTTGATGCAACGACGGAAGCAGATACGTATTATGTTTATAACGATTACAATCAATTGGCATATGTTATCCCGCCATTGGCAGTGGCAGCGAACGCTGTTGATACAACGACTTTGAACAACCTGTGCTACCAGTACAAATACGACAGCCGTAACCGCTTGGTTGAGAAGAAGCTTCCGGGTAAGGGCTGGGAGTTTATGGTTTACGATAAGCAGGATCGTTTGGTTGGATCGCAGGATTCCAATTTGGCAGAAAAAGGACAGTGGCTCTTCACGAAGTATGACCGTTTCGGGAGGGTTGCCTTCACAGGGATCAGCACGGGTGGAGACCGCCTGACAGAGCAGGCGGATGCTGATTTGAAGGGTAGCAACAATATGAACCGTATTGAAAGCTCAGGTTTTATGCATGAGGGGATGGAGGTTTTTTACTCGGGCAGGGCTTACCCATCGGATTCCAAGTACGTGAAGATTTTGAGCATCAACTACTATGATACGTATGCATCCTACAGCTTCAATCCGGCTTTCCCTTCCACGGTTTTCGGTGTAGCGGTGATCAGTGACAACAGTACAGGCAATAGTGTGAGCACCAAAAGCCTACCTGTGATGACGCTGATTAAAAACATTGAGGATGACAACTGGACGAAGAACTATACGTGGTACGATTCCAGGGGGAGGGCTTTAGCCACGCATTCGGTCAACCATTTGGGAGGCTATACGAAGACAGAATCTGAGCTTGATTTTTCGGGTACTCCACAAACGGTAGTCACCCGGCATAAGAGGTTGAATACCGATACGGAAAGAGTAATTACGGAGAACTTTACGTATGACCACCAGAACAGGTTATTGACCCATACGCATCAGGTTGACGGCAATGCTGTGGAATATTTGGCTCAGAACAAATACAATGAGCTGTCTCAGCTTGAAAGCAAGAAAGTGGGAGGGGTCAGTGCAAACTCTCCGTTACAGCAGATGGATTACAAATACAACATCAGGGGATGGATGACAGGAATCAACAATCCGAATGATTTAAGCGGAGGTGATTTGTTTGGGTATGAGATCAAATACAACAATCCTGAGAATACGGGTCTTACCACAGGAAGATTTAACGGCAATATTGCAGAGATTGACTGGAAGACATCAACGGTGGTTAATGACAGCAAAAGAAGATATTCATACGTTTATGACGGGTTGAACCGATTGTCGCAGGGCATTTATACAGAGCCGGGCTCTTCGATACTTAACAATAATAACTATAACGAGTACCTGACGTACGACCTTAATGGAAACATTAAGACGCTTCAAAGGTATTCCAAGCCTACAACAGGAATTACAGCAGAGCAGATTGACGATTTGGTTTATAACTATACAGGCAACAGATTGGATCAGATCACACTTCCACCGGGGGTTTCGAACAACTATTCGGGTTATAATGCTTTAGGTGGCGCTTTTGCATATGACTCCAATGGGAATATGAAATCCCATGGAGATAAAGGAATCGGATCAATCGGGTATAACCACCTGAGTCTTCCTAATACTTTAACTGTTGGCTCTGGAATTAAAAAATCTCAGGTAAACTATGTGTATAGAGCTGATGGAACTAAGCTGATGAAAACTACTGGCGGTGGAGCTTCTCTTTCGGGTTCAACGACAGATTATCTTGACGGATTTCAATATTTGTTTAACAATGATTTTATCATATGTATAGGTTGTCCGGCTCCTACTATAGGCCCTGAATTACAATTTGTACCCACTTCAGAAGGCTATTATGATTTTGTAAAAAATAAGTATATTTACAATTACGCAGACCATTTGGGAAATACAAGATTGAGTTATTTCCACAATGGCAGCAGTATAGAGGTTCTTGAGGAAAACAACTATTATCCTTTCGGGTTGAAGCATGAAGGATATAACCAATTGTCAGGAAACCCGGGTTACCAGTACAAGTACAATGGTAAGGAGCTTCAGAATGAGACAGGGATGTATGACTACGGAGCAAGGTTTTATATGCCGGATATTGGTAGATGGGGCGTTGTAGATCAGTTGGCGGAGAAGATGACAAGACACAGTCCTTACAACTATGCATTTAATAATCCAATCAGGTTTATTGATCCTGATGGAAGACAGGGAACAGATTGGGTTGGAAAAACAGATGCTACTGGAAGTACACAATGGCATTGGGAAGATAAGATAAAGAGTGCTTCGCAAGCTTCTGCCGCTGGTTATGACAGTTATTCTGACGGAAAAACAAATAATACATATACTTCTACTTCCGGATCTGAAGTAACATTAAAAACTGAAGGAAATTGGTCTGAAGATTTTACTAATGTTAATAGAGAAAGGTTAGGTGCTGCTGAAGCAAAAATGTTTGGTAAGTACGCTTCTGGAATTTCAATTACTGGAAGTTATGGAAATACTAATCAAACAATATCTCTTGCTGCTAATTGGGGTACTGGACAATTTAAAATATTTCATACTGCTGGACTAAAAATAGGACCAGAAAGTCCTGGAGATATTGGATTTTCAGTGTTTCAAATGAGTGCATACGGAGAAAAGGATGGAGCAAAGTATACTAATGTTTTTGAGGGAGCCACAGGTTACTCTACAGAATTTTCTGGGTCTTATGTCTTTGGGGGTTCTCACGGTTTTAGTGCAAGCGATAATAGTATTAGTCGTGCTGACTATGGAACTCAGGCTACAAGTTTTAATATTGGAACAGGTTATGACGCAGGGGTTTCAAGGACATACACAACTGATATAACACAAAAAGTTAATAATGCTCCATCAGTAATAGGTAATTGGCTTCGTAAAAACATTAGACATTCTCCTCAATTTGATTAAATATGAAACCTAAAATAAGTTTAATTATATGTTTAATATTTGTTGCCGTTATCTTTATTTTTACAAATCGTATAGATTATGAAGGTAATTCAAAAAGGCTTTCTGAAGAAGAATGTATTTTAGTTGTGGAAACACCTCCTTCGTCTTATACTTCCGACATGTTTAAAGCGAAAGGTTATGATCCTCTAACAAAAAAACCTTGCGAGTGCAATCACTATAATAGGTGGTGGAGTTCATATAAGAATGAAATAGAAGTTGGTGATACTATTGTGAAGAAAAAAGGCGAATTAATTTTCAGTATCCACAAAAAAGATAGTATTATTAGCCATAAGTATAAGCTCTGATAGCAAAAAAATAAAGCGGAAATTTTCCGCTTTATTTTTTTTGTATAATGTCAAAATCAACTCGATAAGAGATTATTTTAATAGTATCATTTTCTTTCTGCATCCTAAAATACTCTTTTGTTTGGGTGGAATCTCTTGTAACTAGATATGAGAGTTCATATTTGGATATAGGATTGGATCCTTTAATTATTTGTGTCCAACTGTTTGTAAGTTCATAGTCTTTTACTTTTCCAAAATCATTATCTGTTTTATCTAGAATTTTTTCAAATCTTTCTTTTCCTACTTCTTGAAAAAACCGATTACTAAATAATTTAAAAACTTTTTCTTTGTTGTTTTGTTGTATTAAAAAATAAAATTTATTAATAACCTTTTGGGCATCCTGTTTATCCGACTCTCTGTTTTCATAAATTTTATCATAACTACAGCCTATAAAAAGAAAAGAAATCAATATTAAAATATACTTTTTCATAACGCAGCAATATTTTTAAATTTTAGAGCCTTTATAAAGCCATTAACTACAGAAAGCAGATGTTCTTTATTTTCGGGATCAAGTTTTTCGATGTCGTTAAAACGGTTGAGCATTGCAGGATCTTTAAAAATGTTCACTTCTTCTGTTTCTCCCAAAAGATAACCCACTGTAGTTCCTAAAATTTTAGCAATATTTTTAGCAACTTCAATAGAAGGAATCATCTCATCACGTTCATACTTCCCGATATCAGAATAAGAAGTATTTAAAATCCCTGCCAAATCTTTTTGGGAAAGGTTTTTAGCTTCTCTGCACTCCCTTAATTTTTTACCGAACGAATTCATTGTTTATGTCTTTTAAGGTATTAAACCACTGTATTTTACTAATAATAAGCAAATATAAATACTTTATAAGGTAAATAAAAATCTAATAATTTTTGCTAAATAGATTTTATAATATATCTTTATACTCAATAAGGTATATGAAACTTTTTTCAAAAAATTTTATTTTATGGAAATCTCCGCAATCAAAGAACGTTTAAGTTTATCCGAAGTCCTGAAGCATTACAATCTTGAGCTTAAAAATAAAATGCTTCATTGTTTTTATCACGATGATAAAACGGCGAGTTTACAGGTAAACCTGGAAAAGAACTTTTATAAATGTCATGCTTGCGGAAAAACCGGAGACCTCGCTCCCGCACGATTTTATCGTGTGGCAGATAAATGAAAAATCCACTGCAATTGCAGTGGATTTTGTGTTATATGATGTTCTGGTTGTATTAGGAAACAGAACTAAAGTGCAGCAATATTTTTAAGTTTAGAAGGTTTTATAAAAGCATCAATGGTTGCAAATATGTGAACTTTGGTATCGCTCAAGTTCCTGAATGGCTTTCAATTATAAATAAAAGGCGCCAACTGTCTTTAGTTGGCGCCATTTTGCTTTGTACCCAGGACCGGGATCGAACCGGTACTCCTAAGAACTGGTGTTTGAGACCAGCGCGTCTACCAATTCCGCCACCTGGGCAAGTGTGTTACCATGTTTGAATCGGTGTGCAAATATAGAAACTTTTTTTAATCTTCAAAAACTTTTTATCAACTTTTCTTTAAAAATTTATTTCCAAACCATCGTAGGCAAGGTGAATTCCGGCTGGAAGTTGTTTATCTTCAATATCATGCAGTCCGAAATGATGACTGATGTGAGTCAGGAATAATTTTTTAGGTTTTAGCTCTTGGTGTAGCTTTATCACATCTGCCAAAATAAAATGGGCAGGATGAGGATCGAATTTACGGATGCAGTTAAGGATTAATACATCTAAATTTTGAAGTTTTTCTTTCTCCGTTTCAGAAATAAAGCCGGCATCAGTGATGTAGGCAAGATTTTTAAACCTGTATCCTAAAGCCGTTATTTTATAATGAATAACCTCGATAGGTGAAATTTCGGTGTTTAATACTTCAAATTTTTCATTTCCGATTTCATGGAGATCAAAGGCTGGAGCTCCCGGATATTTTTCATCTGCAAATGCATAAGGAAAACGTTTTTTTACTTCGTCGGCAACTCTGGGAAGACTGTATAAAGGAATATTTTTTCCGCTTTTGAAAATTAAAGGTCGCATGTCATCTAAACCAATGACATGATCATTATGCTCATGCGTAAGAAGAGTAATGTCAACGCGATTTTCTTTATTGATCAGCATTTGCTGTCTGAAATCCGGTCCGCAGTCGATCAGAATTTTTTTGTGTTCATCAGTAGTAACCATCACCGAAGATCTGAAACGCTGATCCTTGGGATTGTGTGAAGTGCAGACCTCACAAGTGCAACCAATCACGGGAACACCCTGTGAAGTTCCGGTTCCTAAAAATTTCAACTTCATTTTCTTTTGAGGTTGTTTTAATTTTGGTAAATTTACGAAAAATTTAATGTCCTAATGTATCAGAAAT
>Ga0213828_1001199_pt1 | contig 21993 bp, 22 predicted proteins | sample MC6MC0897MG_FD_180664 | JGI IMG/M metagenome (GOLD analysis project Ga0213828, IMG submission 180664) | Enriched soil aggregate microbial communities from Iowa State University, Ames, United States - MC6-MC0897-MG | ecosystem: Environmental > Terrestrial > Soil > Unclassified | place: USA: Iowa... | reverse complement strand
TCCGTACGGGTTCCTATTGTGAAATTGAAGGGATGTGCTTTTGGGTAACCTTGCGGCCGCTTTTCAACGGTGAGAGCGAGCGAGCAGCTGTGGTTGAAGATGCCTACGAACTCAACGTCTTCCTGTCCCAGGCAACGGGCGTCGAGATCGCGCAGGTACAAATGCTTTGCCCTCCTTCCATCACCGGACGTCCGCACTGGAGCCTGGAAGAGCTTCGTAAGATAGTGATTCACCGTGGACTTGAGTCCTCGCAAAGCGCAGTAATTTACGAGACTGCGGTGGCCACCTACAAATTAGGGGATCTCGATTTACGCTTGCGGAAACGGTCACACGCGTTGTACTCGGCGCGAAACCTGAAAGCGCGCATCACCAGCACGGCCCCACCACTTAAGTCTGCTGACGAACCGCAGTTGTACGCGCACTTTTGATGCAGTAAGGCACACCGTCGTTGAGCGGTGAAGCGTCCACACTTGGTTTTTTCGGCGCAACGCCCCCGAATTGGTTGTTCACTGATCCGATGCCTCCCGCGGCCGTTCTCCTGGCAGCCTTCCCTACCACGCGTTACGATGATGAGTGCTCATGGACACCCTAGCCAAAGCCACAGACGCATTGCGGGATGCGCAACATATCATGGTGTTTACCGGCGCTGGCGTTTCTGCCGGCAGCGGCATTCCGACTTTTCGTGACCGACTAACCGGGTTGTGGGAGCGCCAAGACCCTCAACGGTTAGAAACCGCGAAGGCATTTCGCGAAAATCCGGCGCTGGTTTGGGGCTGGTACCTATGGCGGCGCCAGCAGGTCATGCAAGCTCTGCCCAATGCGGCACATCAGGCGATCCACCGGTTATCTGGCAGCGGTCGGAGTGTCACTGTGGTTACTCAGAATGTTGATGATCTGCACGAGCGGGCGGGCAATCAGGACGTGCTTCATCTCCATGGCAGCCTGACGCTTCCCAAGTGTTTCAGCTGTCATCGCTCTGTCGCGGGATCGCTTGAATTTCCGAGCATGTGATCTTAGCGTCGATAAACTGCCTCGATGAGTACACCGCGTACACGTTCCGCTCCTCAGTGAAGTAATCGGGAAGCACACGGGTCAGTTGCCCCACCCGCAGATCGTCGATGGCTGCGAATCCTGCGAGCAAGCCGATACCCGCACCGCTTCTGACCGCGACAGACATGGCCTCCATGTCATTCACACTGAAGCCTGGCCCGCTGGGGATGAACGTTGCATCGCCCATGAGACTGTCAGCACAGGTTTCCTCCAGAGACAACGAAGAGACTGCTAGGCATTCTGCCAGAGAGAGCTGTCTTTTCACGATCTCTCACTTTCGCAATGGCTATCCCACACGGTGCCATGCCAGCATGGCGCATTCCACGCAATGTGAGCCAAGGAAGGATAGTCGATGAAGAACGTTAGGCTGATACGCCACGGCGAGAGCGCCGCCAACGCTGGCGAGCCAACTGCTGACCACCACGGCACTCTATCCCGATGCTGCTTTTGAAACTTGGCCGGTTCACGAATTCACCTACCTGGCGCCAGCACGCTGTGTAGATACGACGCTCGCACGGCGGCGGGGCTGGGTCGATTCCTACTGGCAGAGATCAGATCCTGCCTTTTCTGATGGTGAAGGTGCTGAGTCCTTCATCGACCTAGTGACCAGGGTTCGTGCATTTCTTAAGCGACTGGCAGAGCAGTCGGCCACTGACATCGTTGTGTTTTCGCATGGGCAGGTCATGAACACCGTGCGCTGGCTCCTAGAGAAAAGGCACCAGGTAATCGACGGTGAAGCAATGCTGGATTGGCGTGAGTACGAGATAGCGAACCATAACCCGAATTGTCAGGGGTTCTCGCTCAGCAGGCATACGGACGGAAGAGGCTGGGCTCTCGGTCATTGAAAACCTCAACAAAGAACGTCAGCATTTTGCTGACCTTATGTTCACGCGCTTTTCACATGCGATGCCCGAGACTCCAGCTATCCCTACGTGTGATAGACCTTGCCCGCCTAGCAGCGGGCTTTCTTTTGTCTCCAATCCCAAGCGGCTGGCTGTGTTGTCGTAATCATCGCGCCGCATCACTTTGATTGATGATGGCACCTCGACTATCAAGTCACTCTCAAAAGCTACAACTCTCAGCGCAGCCCAAAGCCCATTCGCGCCAGCTTACCCAAAAGCTCCTCGCGCCCATGCAGGCTCGAAACGTTACTTAGTCTGCTGACTACCTGTTCTGACCAGCTACTAGCCTTTATCCCCTCCCGATCATAGAAGGCACCAAGGCGCTCATCATATTCAGCAATGACATTCTGCTCGCCCACAGCTGAGTGGACCTCATGGTAGAGCACTGCCTCCTGAGGCAGTCGCGGCTTCACTTTGGCAGGTCGTTCAGTGGATGGGTAGCCAACGCACAGGCCGAAAACGGGATAGACCTGTGGGGGTAGTCTCAGCTCTTTGGCAACGCCTTCTATGTCGTTACGGATGCCGCCGATGTAAACACTTCCCAGGCCAAGCGACTCCAGAGCTACAACAGCGTTCTGCGCTGCCAGCGCTGCGTCGATGGTGCCCAGCAGCAAGCTTTCCAGGTAAGGCAACGCTTCCAGCTCTACCCCATGTTGCTCTGCAACGCGCGAAACCCTGGACAAGTCGGCAAGCCAGACTAGGAATAGAGGCGCTTGATGAATGTAGGTTTGGTTTCCAGCGAGCTTCGAGAGACGGCTTTTCCGGTCAAAATCTTGAACGGCGACAACACTCCAGACTTGGAGGTTGGATGACGTAGAGGCTGACTGTGCTGCGGCAATCAGGGCCTCAATCGTACCGTCGGGCAAAGGTTGATCAGTGAACGCTCGTACGCTGCGGTGCTCGAGCAGTTGGTCGATCGTTTCATTCCACTGTTGGAGCGGTGAAATCTCCGGTGCGCCATACCGCGCAGCTAGCTTCGACCGGGCATTGGTTGTCATGTAAATCCTCCGAAATAGTAGGAGGCTATCAAATTCTTGTCTATGCGACACATCCCAGTACGTATTGGTAGAATGTGGCCAACTGCCAGCGCCGCTGGCAAGGCGAAGATTGGCTGAAGGGATGTCAGTATGATCAGAAGGTTCCGGCTGGAGCAGAAGTCTCACTATGAGAAGCTGGTGATTGCTCAACGGCTTTCGGAGATGCTGGAGAGTTTTCTCGACGGTCGTCGCGCCCCCATTTCAATCGGGGCAGAAACGGGCGGTATTGAGGAATGGGATGACGTTGTAATCAAGCATGATGAGCGCTCTCTGGAGCACCTTCAGATCAAACGACAAACCACTAATTTTTGCACCAAGGATCCTGATAAGGCGAAATACCTGGCGAACTGCGCCAAGGGTAAGAAGCACGTGCAGCCGGTCGCAGAGCTTGACTCTCCTCCGTCCAAGGCACCGCTGAAAGCGCCGAAGTCAAAGCAGCCTGACTCCGTCCTCGACACTGCTTTCGCCAGTCTGGCTAAACACGCTCAGAAGGGTACTTTCGCAGCCCTACCCGATCGGCTTTTCCAGTTAACGCTGGTGGGCGCAGAGCTCAAGATCAAGGATGGGCTCACAATCAATCATCTGGATGAGCTGTGTAAGATCTGTCGCCAAGACGGTCTTGACCTGACTGAGCTTGCGAATCGGAAGGACGGGCCAACACAGCGAGTCTTTACTTGGCTGACGACTTGGTGTGAGTTCGAGAACTGGACTCAGATCAGTGACACGCTGCGCCGAGTCACCATTGTCTGCGTTGGCAACGATGCCGCATTGGAACAACGCTGTCACACAACATTAGCACGCCATTTCACTTGCCCCGAACGCACGCTTGAGCGGCTCATTACCTGTATCACAAGACATACCTCAGACGTTTCGGCATTGGGATGTCATGCGGTTATTCGAGAGCTCGAAGACGGCCTCCGCCCCGACATCGTAACGTGGGCTCAGTATCTGCTGAGCGATGAGGTGAAACTCAATGGCAAGGTATGGTCGTTTGCTGGTACGCATGACTTAGGCGGTCTCGTGCCAAGATCTGCAGCGGGTGTCGTCGAGCATATGTGGAGCAGTAAGTCCGGGAATCGGAAGCTCAGAATCTACGCACCTTACAAAGCAGCAAACGGTGCCAATCTCACCCTTCCGTCAGCGATTCTGCGTATGGCACTGCACCTGCCTCACGGCAGTCAGAGCCTGATGCTGGGCGAGCCGACATGGCGCGCTAGTGTTGGCCACGAACTGGGCCTCACCTTCGGATCAGCAGAGTCCGATCTCAGTCACTTGCCGTGGATTGAAAACCCTGAGGGCCTTGCTTGCGCGCTGGACAAAGAGTTCAAAACGCTTCGCGCCGCTTGTGATGAGGCCGATGCTCTCGCAACTGCTATGGATGACTTGGTGTGGCAGCGTTTAATCCAAGGGGTCTCAGAAAAGCTATCTACCGTCTCTGACCCAGATCTCGCGGACGCCATGGAGTCAGTTTGGTTGACGTGGGCAACTGGCTTCGATGACGCCCCTGAAAGCCGCCGGAGATTTTTGGAGCAACTCCTCTATCCCGAAACCGAGGGTAAGAACGCTAAGCACGCGCTGCGATTGGGCCCGCGCACCTTAGATCTGCTGGTCACGGCTGTTGAAACACTACTCCTGGTTGCAGTGGGGTTGGGTGGTACCAACACTGGTTGGGACTGCTTCCCCGATGCCGGCCGTGTGTTGAGCATCGCTCTCCGGTTTTGGTCTGGCCCATCTGGGAAGGCGCCGCTAGTTCGCGAGCTATCTGATGACCATTTGATGACAGTAGTAGGCCCTTCGCCTCCCCCCATCGTCATTCTGTCAGGCGTTAGCGCCTCTCCCTCAGATCTGATGGACGCAAGCATGGCGGATGATGCTGAGGCATTCAACAGTATGGCGGTAGAGCGTCAGCCGCTTCTCGTGGTTACCAGATCAGGACTGTTCAAGCATCTACGGAGCGGCACATTTGCCTCTGTGCGCCAGCACTTTTCAAGACAATTGCAAGAGCGAGTGGCTACGCGCCAGTTAGCCATCCAGTCGCATGAAGGGAATCTGAAATGATAGAAATTTCTGAACTGGTCTCAGCCATACAGCAGCGGGCTCAAGGACGCTATGGAGTTTGCGCGCCCCAGGCGGTTGACCTACCGGCCCCCTTAGCCGAAATGGAGTTTCAGACCATTCAGCTAAAGCGGGTCAACCAGCAAGGTGCTGGATGGCGAACCGTGTTGATCGCGGCCTTTCCTTTCGAACTCGCGAATATTCAGGGGGCTTTCCGTTGGGCTGCAGACGTGCGCGACATGCTTCCTGAGCCACAGACAGCTGACCTTTACATGTTCCTACTCATTGAGGATGTCGACACCGAGGACGCAGCACGTCTAGAAACGGATGACCGTTTTTGCAGGAAGGTAGTAGCTAGAGAGCAAGAGTCTGTCAGCTCGTTTCTTGATCGTAGTTTCCTGGCATCACTTGCACCTGCAGGTAGCTCTGACGGTATCACTGACCCACTGTTAGCTGCTTTGGAATCATTAAAAAAAGCCCATTCGTGGGTAGAACCGCATCTTTCTGAGTGGCACGGGCTACTGCTTTCCGGTAGGGCGGGTGCTGATATTGCTGATGCGCTGAAGCGTGTCACATATGGTGAAGAGGACTTCAAATGAAGCAGCTCAAGTCCCTCACGCTCTCCAACATCCGCCGATTCGGCATAGACACCACGATCGAATTTAGCCGGGGAGCCACCATACTACTGGCGCCTAACGGCACCGGAAAGACCGCGATCTTTGAAGCTTTGGAGCTGGGGCTCACCGGTAAAGTCTCCCGACTGGCCGACAACCTCCTCCCTATTATTCGAGACGCTCAAAGTACCGCAGGAGTAAGGCTCGATTTTGATGATACCCATGCCTCTGCTCACATCGGGGAGCTTGGTGAGGTTGAGCGGTCGGGTGATCTAAGCTCCGTTTTTCCGGAGACCGACTCTGAAGATATTCCGTTCCTCCTCAGGCTTACTCACCTACTAGATCAGCGGGAGAGAGACTGGCTCGTTCAAGCTGATCCGAAGGTAGCGGGTTCACAGCTGGCCAGACTTCCAATAGGGAGGGACGGCTCACAGGTAACCAGCGCGCTCGGTGGCATTCGTCGGTCGCTTACGGAGCAGTTAAACCAGGCAAAGGTCTCGTTAGAAACCCTAGCACTGGAGTTCAGCGAATGGCAAAGCCTGAAGCATGATCGAGACCAGGCTGCCGCCCAGTCCCAGGGCGCCCTTCGTAGCAGAGAACACATAGGCGAATCCATTACAGATATCGCAAGCCAGACCCAAGCTCTTGAGCAGCTGGCTTCTGGATTGTTAGTCCCGCCACTGGGGCAGGACGGTTTGGAGACCGTTCACAATGCACTAGAGCAGTTGGTGCAAGCCAAGCTAACCCGACTCAAAGACCAGATCAAGGCGCTGGCTGAGGTAGATGGACTCATTGGACGGTTCGTTTCAGAGCAAACACGCATTGATCAGCTGAGTAAAGAGCTGAAGTCTGGTGCAGACGATCTTGCACGCAAGAAACAGGATCGAGGCATTGCCGCGGCCAGTCACGAGCAAGTGGAGAAAGAGCTTGTGAGTGCGGAGCGCGAGCGAGACGCCATTGTCCAGCAGCTCAACCGATATGCGAGCGAAGCACAGGCCAAGGAGCTAGTTTCGGATCGTGGCCTTGTTTTAGAGAACGCCGATCAGGCTCTCGTTGAGGCCGAGAACAAGGCAGAGGTATCGCGTACCGAACATGAGGGTAATCAGCAACTCAACCTCCAGCACACGCTTATCAATGATCAGCGCAAGGCGCTCTTGCAAACGGATGCCGATCTAGTCATAGCGCAACAATTCGTTGGGCGCTGGGAAGAGCTGCTCAAGCTCAATGTCGATATCTCTGCGGCCATCAGTAATGGGGAGGAAGAAGAGGAGCAACTGCAGGCAAAGTTGGCAACTGCTCTGTCGGCTCAAACTGTCTCTGATGCTGAGGTATTGGCCGCAACCCATCGGTACGAATCCTTAACGTCCGCGGCTGATGCCATACGCAGCGCGGTTGCGACTATTGCGGCTCACCTCCCCCCCGACCGCATAGATTGCCCTTTATGTGGTATCGAACATGGCGCCGAAGCTCTCAAGAAGCGAGTGGCCAAAGCTTTGCAAACTCTCAATCCAGAGGTTGTGCAAGCTGCAGAACACTTGAAAACGTCCAGAGATCTGCTGGATGAGCGCAGAAAGGCCGTGACAGCTGTCGAGGCAGAGTTAACAGCATGCAGAGGGAAGCTTACCGAGTTGGGCCTGCAGCTATCTGGTCTTTCGGTGGAGCTAAGCGATCTCAAGTCAAACGTCCTGCTCGGTGGTGATACCTTACCTCTCGCTAGAGAGTCCATTCGCCGCCGGGGAGAAGCAAATACCGCCGCGAAGCGCCAGCTAGATGAAAAGCAGAGCAATCTCACACCTCCGACAGCTCCGGACGCATTTGATGTGGCCAAGGAGGCTTACGATGCAGCGGTTCGTGCCGTTGATGCTGCCAGGCAATCACGCTCAGATGCAACCATCAGACTTGAGCAAGCGACTGCAGCGCTGGCAGCCATCACCGCAGATGCTCCACCAGCTCAGACGCTCGAAGAGTTGTCGATCGCTCAAAAGGAGAATGCCATTCAGATCAATGATCTGACAGCCAGGTCGGCGGCTGAGCAATCTGCTTTGAGCAGACAACAGCTTCATCTGACAGAACTTACGGACACCGTAGCTGCTCTTCAAACCCAGCTGACCGAGGCTCAATCGCGCCTTGCCACTGTCAGGGCTTCCTGGCGCCAGCTTTCGATTGACGGTGACCCTAATGCTGAGGTTGCAAGCAGCCACGAAGCTCAAATGCAATCAAAAGCCGATCAGCTAACTCGACACACTGAGGTACTTCAGACGATCAAAATCGAGATCAGTGCCTGGAGCAAATTGGAACAAGCACGTCTCTCCCAAGGCATGTTAGATCGACGGCGTGGAGAGCTCTCCGAGGATGACTTCACCACTGATCTCAAGCAGCGCATCGAAGAAAGGGAGTCAAGCATAGAGCGCCTCTCCAAGCTGTCCAATGCCATGGAATCGCTGAGCCAATCCCTCTCCACTGAAATCGCTAACGTTCAAAAGCACGTGTTAGCCGTTGTGCCGCGCTGGCAGGCGCTCTTGAAGCGGGTGGTTAGAGATCAACGATTTACTGGAACGAGCCTGGATTTTCGAACTGCTTACAGAAGTGAGCGCGCCGGGGTGTCAGTGCCGCTGCATGGCGGTGAAGTGGCTGTGCCGGCTATAGCCAGTGAGGCTCAACTAACTGATTTGCAATTGACGTTCCTACTGTCCATGGCGCTCGATCATCCGTGGTCTGCCTGGAGAGGTTTGCTGCTCGATGACCCCACCCAACATCATGACATGGTTCACGCAGCGGCCGTCTTCGATGTACTTCGAGATTACATCGTCGATCATGGATTCCAGGTAGTGATAGCCACTCATGATGCCCTCCAGGCTCGCTACTTCATGCGTAAGCTACAGAACGATGGAATTGAAGCAAGGCTTTGGTCTCTGGTGCCGACGTCGGATGGAGTTACCGCGGTAGAGACCCAATGGCCAGGTAAACACCAATTATCGGTAGACAGCCACCCTTCACCCACCACAAACAATCCTGATTGACTTTTGCCATCATTCGCCAAGCCCGTTGGTTCACACTGAGCCAACGGGCGTGGCGCTTCGGCTGCAGCGATCATGCCGACCTTTCCATACTGTCGCAAGCAAGGCTTATACACCACAGCAATCGAAAGCCATTCAGCGGCCTCACTTAAGGCGATTGACCTGTTAGGAGACAATGTGCGCATTCTTGAACCAATCGTAAAAAATGGATTTTTTTTCTCGCCCGCTGATCCTGAGAAGCGGTATCCCGGGACACTGAAAATTCTTGACGGAGGACGGATTGAGCTTCACCTCACTGCAGACGAAAACGCATTCGTCTCTCTGGATGAGATGTTTATTGGCAGGCTGATTGGGAAGATCGAGGGCGGATACATGACGCTTGAGGAGTGTTCCTACGAGAAGATGAATGTCTCCCTCGGTGGAGGTGCCTCGACGTCCCTGATTTCCGCCCGCATTGCATTTATCGGCATGGGGATGCCCGAAGAATGCTTATTCGATGAGCTTGAGTTTGCGGTAGAGGAGCTCAGTGAGTGGTATGGAAAATCGGTGTTCAAACCCCGAATCGGAGCTGACCTTTCAGACTGGACGATCGACTTTGAACCATCCAAGCCATTTGAGTGCAACCTGCATGACGACATTCGGCTTGAGATTGGAATGAAAGCTACCTTCCCTGGCAGGGTGAACTATCCGATCACGGAGCTGCGGCAACAAGCCTACATGACCATCAAGGCAGGCTCACCAAAGCCGATCAATTTCTTTATTTCGCTTTCGCACAAAATAACTCGATTCCTAGCGCTGTGCGTTGGGCACCCTGTCGCTATCCACTCGCTACGTGTCAGCTCCACTGAAGAGGGCAGTGGGAAAGAATGGCAGGACGTTTACTTTCAAAGCTTGAATAACGGCACGTCAGCCAAAAAAAGGTCTGGACAGCTAATGCTGCTCACATACCCACAAATTGGCGATCAAATGACCCCCATGCTTCAGGCATGGCTGACGGACTACGACACGCTAATGCCGGCGCTTCACCACTTCTTCGCTGTGCAAGACGAAAGCCTAGCATTCAACGATACGAAATTTTTAGCGATTGCCCAAGCGCTGGAAGCTTTTCACCGCAGAACATTGCCAGGCCAGCGCTGGCCCAAGGATGTGTTCCGCCAAAAGCTGGATGCCATTGTATCCGGGGCCCCTGAAGCTGATCAGGAGTGGGTCAAGCAGCGACTTTGCTTTGCTAATGAGCTGACGCTTGGCGATCGTCTGAACTCCCTGCTGGAGCCTTTCGTTGATGTCTTCGGTGGAAGCGTCGCTATCGAACAAATGGTGAAAGACACCAAAAACACTCGCAACTATCATGCTCACTATGACGAGAAAGGTCAGAAAAAGGCATTGAATGGCGCTCCGCTGGTAGCTCTGATTCTGCAGCTACGAGTGCTATTCACTCTTTGCCTCCTAACGCGCTTGGGGATGACGACTGAGGCGGCTATTAGGCTAGTAAGACAGCCTAACCTATCTCGGCTCATGCGCTCAGCTAACCATCTGATTGCTAACGCTGATTGACCTTTGAGAGTGTCGATCCCAAAAGCTGAAAACGCCTTAACTTCATATGTGGTCGAGTAGGCGTTTTCACTGGTTTCCGTCAATCCAGCTCCAGACAGATCAGCCTTGGCAATCTACATCCATGCGTCACTATCTGGCTTCGGCTCCGGGTAAGCCTTGAGCACCACCTCAGCAGTCGCAGTCAATATGCACGCCGTGGCGAAGCTGAACGACTTCTTGAGCCATATCTTCAGACGAAATATTTCTCGTCTCAGCGCCAGCGCAGCGCTCTCCATAGTGTTACCGTTTTGGGATATTAACCCATAAAAACGCCCTTAATGTTCCCATTTTGGATCATTACGGGAGGGGTCGCTGAAAGGGCTGCTTTCCTCGACGTATGCGCTCGATAAGCGGAAAATAGGCTGTTGATAGACATGCCGGCAACGGCACCGGAAACGTACTCAGCCCTATGAATTCTAAGGTTCTCCAGCTCCCGAAAAATCTCCACGGTCGCGACTTCGTAGTCGGAGACATCCACTTCAAAACCATAGATCTTCACCGCGGGCTGCACGCGTTGGACTTCGATAAAACCAAAGATCGGCTGATCGCTGTCGGCGATCTGATTGACCGCGGGCCTGGTGTATTGGATGGGCTAAAGCTGCTCGGCGAGCCCTGGTTCTTCAACGTCCAAGGCAACCACGAACGGATGCTGATCGACGCCTATCAGGCTAATCCTGAAGCTCGCTATTCGGCGCATGGCGCGGGCTGGTGGATGACCATCGCTGATGAGTCCAAAGGGATGATCATCGACAAGCTTCGAGACCTGCCGATCTGCATTGAGATTGAGTCCGTGCGAGGGATAGTCGGTGTCGTTCATGCTGATGTGCCCTTCGGTATGACCTGGTCGACCTTTGTCACCCAGCTCGACAACACCGCGATTGAGGAGATCGCTCTGTGGGGGCGAGATCGCATTGTTAAGCACCATCGTGAAGGCGTCCCGGGCGTGTGGCGGGTCTGCACCGGGCATACCTGGATTCCGCGACCTCTGAGGTTGGGCAACGTGCTGGCGCTGGATGTCACCGGTGGTGGTTGCCAATATGAGAAACCTAGATAGTACGAAGGAACCGAAAACTCGATTTCAGCCGCTGAATGATGCTGGAACGGTCAGGATGGTGCTTCGCCTCCAATCGCTGAATTTTCGAGATCATTCTCACGATGCTTTCCCTTGCGCGCTGCCGACTTCCTGTCCTTTTCATTGGTGCCTCGAGTTGGGGTGGATGGCGTCCCGCAGGCTTCACCCTAGCATTTTGCAAAACGAAGCGCCTACCCCTGGCAGACGCAAGAAAGTACCCTAGCTAGTTTAGCTGTACATGCATACAGTATTAATTTTCTCTCGGTTAATTGGCCACCCAGAGCACGCTCCCGTCTCATAGCTGTCCAGAAAAGACAGTCTGGTAAGCATGGAAGGCCCGTAATCAGGGGCTTTCGAGAAACTATTGGCTTCGTCGGATTCGCCTGCTGCGTGCTGGTAAACGAGGCACAATTTACTCAATTGGTATGCGTTCCACCGCGATGCATATGAGTGCTGTATGCATATACAGTAATATTAGATATCTCTCTCGACATGAGCGTATTGCTGGTCGCCCCCATCACACCAGTGCTCTGATTTGCTGGGATCTACGCAAGTTGAGTGATGAGCGGAGTGCGTCCCAGTCCTTCGGGTCGTATCTCTGTCTTAGAGCCAGCCGGTTTTCTGGACATTTGTGCGACTCTTTTCCAGCTCTGATGCCCTGCTCATCGCCATCACGCAATGGGCTCGGGTAAGCTCGAGTGAAGCGAATTCCAGGACATCTCAATGCCCCTCAGTACCGTCGTTAAGCTGTTGCAGGAAGCAAAGCACGTTGTCCTTTTCACCGGCGCCGGCGTATCGGCAGAGAGTGGAATCCCAACGTTCAGAGATGCGTTGACCGGTCTTTGGTCTCGATTCGATCCTGGCCAACTAGCAACTGCCGAGGCTTTCCGAGCGGATCCGAGCCTGTGTTGGGGTTGGTATGAGTGGCGTAGGTTGAAAGTGCTCAGAGCCCAGCCGAATGCAGCACATCTCGCGATAGCAGAACTCGCTCAGCACGTTCCTAAGCTGACAGTCGTAACTCAGAACGTAGATGACCTGCATGAACGAGCTGGGAGCCAAGACGTGATCCACCTTCATGGCAGTTTCACTCACCCAGGTGCATTGACTGCGGCAATGCCCACATGGCGCCCCTTCCCTCTGATGACCTGCCTGTGGACGGATGTAGACTTGAGCCTCCGCGGTGCACTGGGTGTAACGGGTACATTAGACCTGGCGTCGTCTGGTTCGGAGAAATGCTTCCTGAAGCAGCTTGGAGCGCTGGCCTTTCGGCTGCAAGCGACTGTGATCTGTTCTTCTCGATTGGAACGTCCGGAGTCGTGTATCCAGCGGCGGAACTGCCCTTGCGAGCCCTGCGGGCAGGCGCGACGGTTGTTCATGTCAACCCGGTACGTTTTGAGGTCAGTAGCCAAGAGCAATTTCTGGAGGGACCTGCGTCTTCCATGCAAGTGCTGGTCATGGAGGCTTTCGGCTGAGCCGTACTCTGATCGAACGGTGGCGCCAGTCGATTACATGCCGAGGTCATCCTCTAGCCTTAAGTCTCGCAGTTCTCTGGGAAGTCGCTTCGTAGGTAAGAGGTGCAGGAGTTTGTGAGCTAGGTGCACGCTATAGCATGCCAGCGTGGAAACTGATTCAGGCTGGTCACCAGCCGCAGGGACTTTGACACCGGCTTCAGCTTGCGCACTTTTAAGCGCACTGATGACGTCTGGCCCCAACCACTGCTGGCTCAGATTTTCCCTCTTGCTCCGGACAGGTTCAGGCCCGAAGGTTAGCAGACGATCCACAACGGTTTGATGGAGCTGAACCGGGCCTAGGTATCCATGGCAGCCTTCCATAGCGCTCCTTCATGACGAAGGTTGAGACGTCCTCCAGCCATTAGCGATTGAGAATCCCGTTGAGGAGAATTTATCTGGACTGCGAATTTACCGAGCTGAACGCCACGGCGAAGCTGATTTCGCTGGCGCTGGTGGCAGAGGACGCGCGGGAATTTTACGTCGAATTACTGGATACATGGCACCACGACGACTGCAGCGACTTCGTAAAGGAGATCGTTCTCCCTCAGCTGTGGGGTGATCACCATAGCTGTTTTATTTTCGATGCCCGCGACAGGCTGCTAGCGTTTCTGCGCTCACTCGACTGCATGATCACGGTAGTGACTGATGCCCCGGAGTACGACTGGGAGCTGTTCTGCCAACTCGCGTACAACGAAGGTAAATGGCCGCAAAACGTGCATCCGGCGCCCACCAACGCGCTCACCCTCAAGCCGCTGAACGACGGATCAGACCTCCCTCATCATGCCTTGCTAGATGCTCGGATCATCGCAGGCATGTTTGTCATGTAGGCCCTCAGTGGGCGCCAGCAATGTTTCGTCATCCAGAGCCGTTGGCATGCCGCTGCCGATTCTGATTAGGTCGCTAGCGTGGTCGCGAGCAATGGAATCAAGCATTTCTTGATTCAAAAAAACTGGGCGCTCACGAGCCATTTTGAGTTCATAAGCATCGAGTGGTGGGCTCTGTTCTTTCGCAGATTTTTCACGCGTCATTCAGGCTGCCAATGGCTGAAACTAATCGACGCTACCGGGGCGGTAGCCTCTAAACGACGGAACTATACCCTATGGCAGAAGCCAATCAATCCACGCGAGTGAGTGCACAAATAACTTTTAAAAAACAAGGTTATTTGCATGTTTTTTGGGGGCAAAGACAAAGCCGGGGCCTTACAGTCCCCAAAAAACGACCAGCATTGCTCGGGGGCGGAGCGATCCGGTCTCTGACTTTCCTAGAGAAAATCAGCTCCAAAAATCGGCTTCGCTCAACAGCGAAAATCGAAAAGGCAAAACCGAAAACCTGCTAGCAGGTGGAGCCGAATATCCGGACGTCCACGAAGCCGCAGGACTCGACTGCCTCACGAATCGTCCGCCTTTTATCCAGGATGGCTTCGGATGGTTTTGCCTTTTCATTGGTTGATCAGAACCCAAACCTTAGGCTACGCGCCCAACGCTGCGGAGCACGTCCAGGCAGCGATTGATTCTAAAATGTATCGTTCTACGCGTGGCTACTTCTCCCCCCAGTCGTCACTGTCTTTCATGATCCTGTACTCGGAAAAGTATTCCTCAATCTCGCATTCCAGGGAGATGGTCGCGGGGGAGGAGGACGCATCAAGGAGTGAAGCTTGCTGGCGAGCCCATCTGCCCATGCCTCGACCTGATTAACTTCAGCCTGGCTGTATATGATTACGGCGTCGATAAAACTCCGTAGCCTGTTGGCCTTCTCTCATCTATTGAGATTATGCACAAAGCGCTTGCGGAGGCGACGTTGTTGCTCCGCTTTTATCGCATAAGCCTTGCGGGCGGTCTCCTCCTCGGCGTCGCGCAACCTCCTCTCTTCTGACTCTTTACGAGCAGCCTTGACCCTAAGGGCCAGTGCTTCAAGACCTCCGATGAACAGGTGGATCTTGTCCTCAATCCGTCCAGTTTTCGCGTCGGAAAATGTCTTCTGAGGCCCATAGTCTGGGTTTTCCCTGAGAATCAAGGTCAGCTCACCGGTAGAGAGGAACTCATACCTTGGCACCCATCCCTGAGAAGTCTGGAGCCCAGACTTTTTTCGGCTTTGGGTCTGGCGGCAGTGGCAGCTCACGCCTTAGCAGCCTTTCGCGGAGGCTTACGTAAACCGTCTCTCCGTCAAAGGTCACAGTCGTCTGCTGTTTGGTGACGGCCCTACAGCCGTTTGCCTCTGTGTACTTGATCAACGAGTTCAGGAGGATCGCTGCGCGATCAATGAGCGCTGACGAGATCCTGGTGTTCAGCACGTTGGATTGCTGGAGCACCAGCCGTCCTTCAATCGTTTCGGCTTTCTCTGCCGTCTTGCGCCAACGTTCTACCAGTGGATGTGGATCGACCAAGCTCTCGGGGATCGGCACTTTGGGCTGAGCAGGAATGTCGTCGGTAAGTGACGCCGGTTTCGGTGGGCGCAGACTGCGATCTAGCACGCGAAATGACACCAGCTCGTGAGAGGTTGGCGGCGCAGGTCTTTTCGGTCGTTTCGTTGCTGGCTTTGCCCAATGGCCGCGGCGAGGGACAGCTATTCCAGCCTTTCTGCAGGCTTTACCAAACGCCACGTCTGAGACGCCTATTTCTCGAGCAAGCGTCAGTACAGGCGTCGACCAAACCTTCTCGAACAGCTCCTGGGCAGGTATAGACACTGTTTTGTACATCGATAGGCCTCAGATGAACTCAACTGAGTGTTTATCTTAGGACGCTTGCTTTATCACAACTCGAAATCAAGCGGGTTGCTCCTCCGAGCCATCAGGCAGCTCAGGGTAGGCACTTTTGCCTCGATCTCCATGATACTCACCAAGTGATATCGTCGTGCTACCATCGGCGCATGTTAGGTGCCGGATGAACACCTAGCGGCGACTCCTCCCCAACATGCAAGAAGCAGCCAGTACCATGAAAAATATCCAGCAAATCCAGAAAGAGGCACGCTCCGAGTCCATGAACAAGTGGATTGGGAGGCTGGAGTCTGAAACGGAGTTTGATGCAGAGGGATCTAGCCCTACCGAGAGAATGGAGGACATCATCGCGCAGATCAAAGCTGCGATGCAGCAGACGGGTATCGAAGCGCCAATCAATGAGCTGATCGAGAAGTCTTTCGAACAAGGTGTCCAAGCTGGCTTCGCCAGAGCACTCTCAAAATTCTGTAAAGGTGCGATTACGGCTCGAAAGGTTCCAAACGAAGATGAGTGGGTACTCAGTACGCTGTCCACTCAGTATCAAATCACAGCCAAATTGCCGACAGCTTCAAATGAGGATCATAGAGCTACGGTCAAAATCAAGCTTGCAGATCACGGCTTCGAGTGATCATGACCACTGGAGTCCGCTCGTTAGCCGAGATTCTGTGGCGATTACTGTGAGCTTGCTTCTTCCCAACTGTCGTCACTGACTAGCGTCAATGGCGCTCAAACTGACCGGCATCGCAACGGAGTACGACATGCCCTTAGCCCCCTCTTTGATTGGCGACCTCTGGAGATTCCGTACTGCGCGCACCATGTTGCCCATTCTGGTTTGGTGCGCTAAGCACCGACGCACCATTTCCTACAGTCATCTAGATGCGGAAATCGTCCGTCGTGGCGTGGGTGCTCATACACACGCCGCTGCCTATGGCCGCGCCGCCGGCCTAGTAGGTGATGCGCTTTACGAGCTAGAAGAGGAACTTGGGCTGGAGCTCCCGCCTCTGAACGCGCTGGTGGTCAACAAATACTCCCGCAGGCCCGGTAGTGGGTGTAACGCGTACTTGGATCAGTTTGTTCGCAGCCGCACCTTCGCGCAGCTCAATGATGACGACCAATGGGCTGTCCTTGAGCAGGCTTGGGACAAAATCTACAACTGCAGAAACTGGGACGCCCTCCTCGAACATCTCGAAATGGAAGCACTTGTTGGTGCGGTGCCTTCCGAGTACGAGGATGACTACGAGCAAGTGATCACCCCCGAAACGGGTGGCTTCACGGGCGGTGAATCGGAACATCATCGGCGGCTCAAGGAGTATGTCCTACGTCACCCTGATATTGTGATTGAGTCGGATGCGCACGATTGGGAGGGAGCCGTTGAAGTTATGCTCCCGTCCGGCGATTGCGCCGATGTGATGTTCCACAACGGGCCATCGATGCTTGCCGTGGAGGTCAAATCCTTCATCTCTTCGGACGCTGACCTATCCCGCGGCATTTTCCAATGCGTCAAATACCGGGCCGTTGGAATCGCCTGGCAACGTGCGTTGCTGGAGGTTCCGAATGCGAGCGCTGTCCTGGTTGTTCAGCAATATCTGCCTCTCCAGCTCGCGACACTGGCAGAGCGATTGGATGTAAGGGTTGTGGTGGTGCCGACTGACCTAACCGCAGCGATGGATGACGAGTCATTGGTTCTTCTGTCTGCGTAGCTGCACGAGCGACGGTTAGCTCACTCAAGGGCCAAGGGGCACTTGGGGTCTATCAAAAATTGGAGTGCTCCCTGGAGCGTAAGGACTTGGTCGTTCCCGTACAACAGGTGGTGATAAGCAGGAAGGATGACCTACTCCCGCTTCTTGAAGGAAAGGTCTTCATGTCACTACGTCGCAAGGGTACGAGAAGATCCTGCAAACTGGCGCACTGCTGCCGAACACAGGAGAGCATCGCTCTCCATTCGGAAATAGCAGCAATGGGTATTTCCGTCTCAAAGGCTGCGTGTCATTTTTTGACTATCGCAGATCGGGTTCCCCCAAATGGCTCGAGCACTTTGATAAGTGCCTGCCCACCATGCCGCTGAACGCAGCATCACCCATAGTCGTCCTGTAGCTCAATGAGGACGAGCATGACCTTTTAGAGACATGGGAGGGCTGGAAAACTGATCAGCTGTGGTCGCAACGGGTCGTCCCGCATGTAGAAGTAAGCTATCCGGGCCCTGTAGAGCTGAGCAGAACACCTGGCCATTTGCTCGTAACGCTGAGCGCGGCGGAAAATGAGGATCCTCTTACTGAGATAGCCGCTGCTTACCTGTTGGACATTTCTCGTAGAGTGAGCACAGATTAGATTGAGCGTCTGCCCAGGCGGTGGTTTCAGTGCGGATGCGCCTTGCTAAGCATGCTCGCGCTTTGGTAATTTCATCTGCAGGGTTGCCGTGAACCTCCCTGCTGCGTGGGAAATCTCGGTTCTTCGCTTACCACATAACTCCCTGGGGCCGGCTCAGCAAGCAGCATGTTCAGCGAAGTGCGTATGCGCTATCAAGGCCATGACAGTGGAGTCATGCGACTATGTTTACCAGCGAATCCATCCTGAGCGCCTTCAAATCAATGGAGGTTGCCGATGTACCACAGCACCTCACTCACGCCCAAACCCTTGAGTTCAAAGCGAAGCTGCTAGGATTCACCCACTACCATCATTTCAGAACAAACCTCGAAAAAGCATCGGCAGACAGAGCCGCTCACATCCACGACGCGCTCATGCGAAAAATTTGTGCTGCTCGGCTTCCACATCCGCAGTCTAGCCATGTCCGAATGGTCGCCCATGATGATGAAGATGTAGGTTTCGATTCTTACTGGATTGGATGGGATGACCGAGGCGATGAAGTCCGTGAGGCGAGGACTGGGTTTGGTAGGTCTCGGATAGAAGCGTTTCGTTCGCGCAACCCTGAACCGCTCTACCTTCTCGGCGATGCCCAGGAACTGATCGCATGGCTTAAGGGTTGGCACTCAAACGCAGCCGTGCCAGTTGAATTGGCCAAAGAATTTTTTCCGGACATTTTTGATCAGAAGCACCTCGTCGCAGAAAATCCTCCCCTTGAGCTGATCGACGAAAAGGTCAAAGCTGACATGCTGCGTCGCGGACTGAAACGCTGAGCTCGAGATTGAGTGAGGCAAGGAAGGGGGCGATCCCCCTTCCACTCGTAGATCATCAGCGTCAGATCTGTGCCTGACCCCCGTCTACGAACAGTTCAGCTCCGTTGACGAAGCTTGAGTCATCGCTTGCGAGGAACACTGCGGCGTTGGCAATCTCGATGGGCTCTCCGACTCGCCCCAATGGTACTTGCGAAGCCAAGTAGTCGAGCAGGCCTTGCTGTTGTTCTGCATCTGGGCCAGCCAAGTCGACCAGGCCGGGCGTGCGAGTCGCGCCCGGACTGAGGGTGTTGACCCTTACCTCGCGATCCTTAAGATCCAGAACCCAACTACGAGCAAAGGCACGGACAGCAGCTTTCGATGCTGAGTACACGCTGAACGCTGCGGTACCCGAGCTGCCAGCGGTAGAACCCGTAAGAATGATCGATGCGTTATGCGCCAGCAATGGCAGCGCTTTCTGAACAGTAAACAGCACACCTTTCACGTTACGGTCAAAGGTATCGTCGTAGTGAGCCTCGGTGATCTCGCCCAAAGGCAGCATGGAACCACCGCCGGCGTTGGCGAACAGCACGTCTAGCCGCCCATGGTTCTGATTGATGCGGGCGTACAGAGCATCGAGCTGTTCGAGCTTCGTGGAGTCAACGGCAATACCGGTGGCATTGCCCACCAGCTCCACCGCTTTATCCAATTCAGCCTGGCGGCGGCCGGTGATGTAAACGTGGGCGCCCTCTTCAGCAAAGCGTTTAGCAGTGGCCAGGCCGATGCCGGTAGTGCCGCCAGTGACCAGTGCGATTTTGCCTTCAAGTTTTTTGCTCATGATGTTTCTCCCGTTGAGGTTGAGATCTGGTGTGGGAGAAGCGTATCGACCGCAGACTATTTTCAAAATAGAATCATTTGAAAGTCATCATTGCAGATTTGAAATGCCAAGGATTCCGGATTTTGAGGGTTTGGCGATGTTCGCAAAAGTGGCAGAAGAAGGCTCCTACGCGGCGGCCGCTAGGGCCATGGGCGTGTCGGTGCCAACCGTGTCACGAGCGGTGGCGCGCCTGGAGGAGCGTCTAGGTGGTCGCTTGTTCAACCGCACGTCACGCCAACTCTCAGTGACGGAGTTTGGTCAGCGAATGGTTGATCAAGCGAGTGCGTTGTATCGCCAGGCTGAAGAAATGGAAAACGAAGCCCAAGAGCTGTCGGTGCAGCCACGAGGGTTGGTGCGACTGGCTGTGCCCATGTCGTTCGGCTTGCGCTGGGTCGCACCGTTACTCCCAGAGTTGCTGGCGCGCTACCCGGTACTGGAGCTTGACCTGCACCTGTCGGACTCGACCGTCGATCTGGTGGCCGATGGCTTCGATGCGGCATTACGGATCGCTGCCCTCCCCGATTCCTCGCTAGTTGCTCGCCGAATTTGTTCGGTAACCCAGTTCCTGGTAGCTGCCCCGTCGTATCTGGCCCGGCATGGCCATCCAGCTCATCCGCGTGATTTGGCTGCTCATACGTGCATGAGCTACGCCTATCGAGCGCGAAGTCAGGTATGGCGCTTCACTCATGACGATGGCAGCGAGCACGATGTAACACCTCATGGCCCTTTACGCGTCACCAACTCGGATGCATTGGTCGCGCCCTTGCTGGCGGGGGTGGCGATCGCTGAGCTTCCGGAGTTCATCGCCGCCGAGTATCTGGCCGATGGACGTCTGGAGCACATCCTGCCTGACTGGCGCATGACGCACGGCGGTCTGTATTTCGTGACCCCATCAGCGCGTGCACGCCCGAGAAAGGTTCAAGCCCTCTCTGATTTCTTTGCTGATCACCTTTCAAACCCAGCCTGGCAGCAGTAAGCGCCGGCCTTGCGTTGGGCTTTATTGAAGGACGATCATAAGGAGTACATATGTACTCCTTTGTCCGATTCCGCATCCACCGCGCATGTCTGAGCTACGCCTTCAAGTCCTCGGCGTCACTGGAAGCTCGCAATTGCGCGATTTCAGCTTCAGCGTCTGCGAGCTTCTGACCCAAATCACCTTCCCTTCGTTGCGCTGCAGTGGCCTCGGAGCGAGCTTCGCTGGCCTCTTTGGTCTTGGTTTCGAGCTGGTGCGTGAGCAGTTCTTTAGCACCTTCGGCGCGTGCAGTCGCCGCATTGGCGATACCAAGGTCGCCCCTCAGATGTTCGATAGCGTCACGATGCTGGTTGGCTTCCTTGGCGTGCTGGCGGTTTTCAGCGATCAAACGTTCGTTGTCGCGGATCATTCGGGAGGCCTCTTCCTGCTTAACCATCAGGGTCTGCTGAAGGACGGTTATCTCTTGCTGCATCTGGTAGATCTGAGACTCGTGACGGTTTAGATCCTGGTCGCGCTGTTCCTTTACCGCTAGTCGGTAGTGCTCGAGTGCTTCTCTGGCATGCGTATGCTTCTCCTCCAGAGATTCGATCTGGGCGTCCTTCTCTTGCAAGCGAATCTCAAGGTCGCTGCAGCTCTGGCTAATCCGGGCGTTTCGAGTGATCTCGGTTTGAAGGCTGGATTGAACGATCTTGAGTTCTTCGTCCTGAGCCTGCAGGGCTGACTGCAGCTTTGCGATCTCCAATTGCGATTGCTCAAACTTGCTTTGAAGTGTACTGCTTTCAGCTTTTATCGCTTTGCGTTCAACCTCAAATGCGGCTCGCTCATGTGCCAAGGCTTCGTTTCCCTCCTCAAGAAGGCGTTCAAGCATCTTGCCCACCAGCTCCGTGAGTTCATCACTTAGGCGCGAAGGCGAAGCCGAAGGTCGAGGGTCGTGTGATTCAATCTCCTTCAAAAACCGCTGAATCGTAGTCTTCGAGCCGGTATTTCCAAGTTCGATGCGTATCGCGTCGATGCTAGGGTTCTGCCCTCTCGACAGTAGCGCCTCGCGAGCCTTGCGCACCAGTACCAGGTTAATGCCGCCTCTAGCCATGTTATCTCCTACGATTTCGTACCGTTTTACGTTTTATGTAATTACGTGCCACTTTACCACGTTGATATCGCTAAAAATCTCTATTTATTGGCAAGACATAATCGAGGTTTATGGCTTGTCATGCCGTTGAGCGGCAGTAAAATGGTTAGAAATGCCGTACAAATGGTAAAAGCGAGCAACCGATGGCTCGAAGCGGGGAAAATCGCGTGGTTAAAGTGGTCAGCAAGGCAGAGAGGTACCTAGAGGCGAGCGTTCGAGAGAACACCTCGAAGAGCTATGCGGCTGCCCTCGCCCACTACGAGGTGACCTGGGGCGGCTATCTGCCCACTACCACTGAGTCAGTGGTACGGTATATCGCTGAGTACGCTGACCAACTGGC
>Ga0213828_1001198_pt1 | contig 22000 bp, 13 predicted proteins | sample MC6MC0897MG_FD_180664 | JGI IMG/M metagenome (GOLD analysis project Ga0213828, IMG submission 180664) | Enriched soil aggregate microbial communities from Iowa State University, Ames, United States - MC6-MC0897-MG | ecosystem: Environmental > Terrestrial > Soil > Unclassified | place: USA: Iowa... | reverse complement strand
GACGTTCGACGCCTGCGTACGCTTTCTGAAAGAAGACCCGTGGGAGCGTCTGCGCCAACTGCGCGCGGCGCTGCCTAACACGCGTCTGCAAATGCTCCTGCGCGGGCAGAACCTGCTGGGCTACCGCCACTACAGCGACGACGTGGTCAAAGCCTTCGTCGCCAAAGCTGCGGTGAATGGCATCGACGTATTCCGCATCTTCGACGCGATGAACGACGTGCGTAACTTGCGCGTGGCCATCGAAGCGGTGAAGGCTGCCGGCAAACATGCACAGGGCACCATCGCCTACACCACCAGCCCGGTGCACACCATTGATGCGTTCGTGGCGCAAGCCAAGCAAATGGAAGCCATGGGGTGCGACTCGGTGGCGATCAAGGACATGGCCGGTCTGCTGACCCCGTACGCCACCGGTGAACTGGTTCGTGCGTTGAAAGCCGAGCAATCGCTGCCGGTGTTTATCCACTCGCACGACACGGCGGGTCTGGCGACCATGTGCCAGCTCAAGGCTATCGAAAACGGCGCCGACCACATCGACACCGCGATCTCCAGCTTCGCGTCGGGCACCAGCCATCCAGGCACCGAGTCGATGGTTGCGGCACTCAAGGGCACCGAGTACGACACCGGCCTGAACCTCGAGCTACTGCAAGAGATCGGCCTGTACTTCTACGCCGTGCGCAAGAAGTACCACCAGTTCGAAAGCGAATTCACTGCCGTTGACACCCGCGTGCAAGTCAACCAGGTGCCGGGCGGGATGATCTCCAACCTCGCCAACCAGTTGAAAGAGCAGGGCGCCCTGAACCGTATGGCCGAAGTGCTCGCGGAAATCCCGCGCGTGCGTGAAGACCTCGGCTTCCCGCCGCTGGTGACCCCGACCTCGCAGATCGTCGGCACCCAGGCATTTTTCAACGTGCTGGCCGGCGAGCGCTACAAAACCATCACCAACGAAGTGAAGCTCTACCTGCAGGGCGGCTACGGCAAAGCGCCGGGCGTGGTGAACGAAAAACTGCGCCGTCAGGCGATCGGCAGCGAAGAAGTCATCGATGTACGCCCGGCCGATCTGCTCAAGCCGGAAATGACCAAGCTGCGTGCCGACATCGGTGCACTGGCCAAGTCCGAAGAAGACGTGCTGACCTTTGCGATGTTCCCGGACATCGGCCGCAAGTTCCTCGAAGAGCGTGCCGCCGGCACCCTGACTCCTGAAGTGCTGCTGCCGATTCCTGAAGCTGGCGGAGTGACAAAAGCGGGCGGCGAAGGCGTGCCGACCGAGTTCGTCATCGACGTCCACGGTGAAACCTACCGCGTCGACATCACCGGTGTCGGCGTCAAGGCTGAAGGCAAGCGTCATTTCTACCTGTCCATCGACGGCATGCCGGAAGAAGTGGTGTTCGAACCGCTCAATGAATTCGTTAGCGGTGGCAGCAGCAAACGCAAGCAGGCGTCTGCACCGGGCCACGTCAGCACCACCATGCCGGGCAACATCGTCGATGTGCTGGTCAAGGAGGGCGACACCGTCAAGGCCGGCCAGGCTGTGTTGATCACCGAAGCAATGAAGATGGAAACCGAAGTCCAGGCAGCGATTGCCGGCAAGGTCACCGCGATTCATGTGGCCAAGGGTGATCGGGTCAACCCGGGCGAAATTCTGATCGAGATCGAAGGCTGAGATAACGGCCGCGATCCAACGCTTTAAACCTCGGGGGGGCATGTGCTCCCCTTTTTTTTCCTGAATTTTTCATCTGTAGGAGCAGCCTTCGGCAGCTCCTACAGAAAGTGTTGGGTCAGTCAGAACGCCATGCGCCATTGGCCCATCGCGCCGTGGGTGCGGCTGTCAGTGGCCATCTCACCGGTGAGACCAACACCGACCGTGTGATTGGCAGACAGCCCGAGATCAATGCCTGCATCCAAGGCCAGGCTGTTGCGATCCAGCGCGGCACCGGCAACCTCAAACCGCTTGCCACCCTTGACCAGTTGCTGGCGGGTGTCGCTTTCTATCTCGCCAAAGATGTGTTTCCAGCCGGCACTGAATCGCGGCGTCAACGTCATGCCGTTATCCAGCCGATTGATTTTCGCCGTACGCAGACCGAAGGTGCTGCTGAGGTTGTCGCGGGTTTGCCCAAAGACTTTCAGCGCCGCATCTCCACCTTTTTCGCTGTAGCTGTCGCGCTGGTAGCGCTGATAACCGACGCTGGCGAACGGTTCGAGCGTCGCGTTGTGCCGGCCAACATTGACCGCCAGTTCGGCAAAGGCTTGCTGAGTGTTGGCGTCGTAATTGCCCTTGAGTCGATCGCTGAACCCGTTGAAGGCCACCCGACGTTTGCTGTCGCCGTCATGGCTGGCATAGGTCGCCCCGAGACGCAATGAGAATGGTCCGTCCTGACGCACGGCATAGGCACCGAGGTGCCAGCTGTCGAGGTCGCCCTCATATTGCCGAGCGTCGAGTCGGGTTTGCGACTTACCACCGACCAGGCCGATATGCCATTGCCCATCGAGCCGCCAGTCGGCGCCCATGACCAGACCTTGGGTGGCGTGTTTGAGGGTACTGTCGAAGTCGCGGTCGACCTTGCCGCCATGGCCAAGCGCCTGAATCCACACGCGCCCTGAATCGGCAGCGCCGGCGGCCTGACGCGGTGAGTTGCCGGAGTTGTAGGCAGAACCGTAACGGCTATTCAGTTGTTGCATGGCCGAGAGCATGCTCGCGCTTACGGGAGTGATGCTGCTCAGGGTGGCTTTGGCGAGGTTGGCGTTGCTGCCGGCGGCGAGTTGTTCGAGGGCGACCGGTGCGGTGGTTTTGTCGCTGGTCAGAAGCGCGGCGACTGCTGCGTTTGCAGGTTTTATTGGCGCAGGTGCGGGCTGTTCGACGGACTCGTTAACTTGCGCAGTAAGAGGTTCGTCCGGCATTGGCGATGGGACGGACTCTGCAATGGGAGTCGGCGCTGAAGTCGGAACAGGAACAGAAATTGGAGCTGGTGCAGACGCCGTCAGTGGCGTTGGTGTCGCTGAAGGCGCAGGTGCTGTTGGATCGACAATACCCTCGGCAGCGGCACGAGCGTTGTCTGTCGTGGCAACGCTCGCAAGCGGCTCACCGTTACGGGCGTAAGTCAGCCCGACGGATTTTTTGTTGTATTGAGGTGTGGCGGTCATGAAGGCGAGGTTGTTAAGGACATTGCCGAATTCACCTTCTACTTTGCCGGCTTCGATGATTTTGTACTGGCGACTTTGCGGATACTCCCCTGGAACGGCAACGACGTTCAGGGTTGCACCTTCCAGCCTGGCAGTGCCATCGACCTTGATCGTTTGACTGCCACTGGGCGTGACCTCATAAGCCAGTTCGGCGGTTGGGGACAAGCGCAAGTCGCCTTTCACGCGCGGGCTGCCGATTACCCCATTGACGGTGAGCAGGCCGGCGACCTCCAGGCTTCCCACCACACCTTTACCGGCAAAGCTGCCACCTCTTTCGACATAGACGTCGCCCTTGATGCCCCCCAGGTTGGTCAAAGCGGTACCGCTGTTGACCAGCACGCCGTCCTTGAAGTCACCCTTGGAACTCAGAGTCCAGTCGCCCCGGCTGAGGAGCAGGCCGTTGAAATTACGCGTGTCTTTCAGCTCGCCGCCTGCCGCTGCATCCAGGAACAGGACGTTATCTCCCCCGCCACCATCCAGCAGGCCGGTAAAGCTTGCGCCGTCCGTGAGCGTGATCAGATCGTTTACAGCGGTACCTTTAAACGTTTCTTCAGGATTTTTAAAAGCGATGGTTACCGTACTTGGGTCGGTGAGAAATCCCTTGAGTCGTTCAAGCGCCATTTCTTTAGCGCTGGTTTCGGGCAATTCAGTGGCATTCACTACTGCGGTTGAATCAGCGACTTCAGAGGATTGCTGAGCGTTGGCAAACTCTGCACAAGCCAGCGCCAGCGAAATGGCCAGGGCCAGGTGTTTTGGTTTGAACGTGTGTCGAATGGGCATTGAGTGGAGCCTCTGTTTGCAGGAGACCTCAACTCTATTGATGCACTGAAAAATCCGATGTCGGCTGCTTCCCGCACGCTTGCAGGCGACATCGGATCGTTTTGTAGAAAAAGACCGAGAGAACCGCTACCTCGATTTTTACTCGGTCGCAGCGGTCCTTTTTCCTACAAACAATCAAGACCGCGCCGCCTGTTCAACCTCAAAAACTCATCTGCCACTGCCCGATCAAACCGTGATTGCGGCTGTTGCTGCCGATCTCACCGCTGTATCCCACACCCAAGGTATGCCGCGCAGAAATCCCCACATCCAGCCCGGCCTCCAGCACCAGGCTGTCACGATCCAGCGAGCTGCCATCGACACTGAACGCCGTGCCGCCAGTCACAAACGCCTGACGCGTCGAGTTGCTGACATCGCCGTAGGTGTGTTTCCAGCCAGCGGCCATGCGCGGCGTTACGCTCATGCCATTGTCGAGGCTGCTCAGGTGCGCCAGGCGCAGGCCGAAGGTACTGCTGAAGTTGTCCTGGGTCTGGCGGTCGACTTGCAGCGCGGCGGCGCCACCTTTTTCCTGGTAGCTGTCGCGGTGGTAGCGCTGATAACCGAGGCTGGCGAACGGCTCGGCGCTGAGCCGGCCACTGCCCATGGCATAGCCGAGTTCGGCGAAGGCTTGCTGGCTATCGGCGTCGTAGTCGCCTTTCGGTCGGTCGCTGAAACCATTGAAGGCGATGGTGCGTTTGCTTTCGCCCTGATGGCCGCTGTACGCCGCGCCGAGACGCAGCGAGATCGGGCCGTTTTGATGTAGCGCGTAGACGCCTGCGTGCCAGCTCTCGACGTTGCCGTCGACGCCGGTCGCGTCCAGATCGGTTTTCGAATAACCGCCCAGTACGCCCAGGCGCCATGCCGGATTCAGTGACCAGTCGGCGCCCAGCACGCTGCCCTTGGTGCGTTGCTCCAGACCACTATTGCCGTGCTCGCCATCGAGTTTGCCGTAGCCGCCGATGCCTTGCAGCCAGAGGCGGCCGCGTGCGTTCGGGTCATTCAGGTTGCGCGCCTCGGACGGCACGCCATTGGCTGCCAGCACGGGTGTGTCGCGTTGATCGAGACCGACCAGCAGTCCCGGGCTGCCGCCCATTTTCCGCATCGCCGAGAGCATGCTGCTGCCGACCTGACTGCTGGCGCCGAGGGTGGCGCTGGTCAGGTTGGCGTTGCTGGCACCGGCCAGTTGCTCGATCGCCGCGCCAGCGCTGCTTTGGTTGGTATTGAGCAGGGCGTTGTACAGCGCACTGTTTTTGCCGATTGAGGCGAGGCTGTTGGCGGCGTTTGTGCCGTTGCCGGTCGTGGCGAACTCATTGAAAGCCACGTCGTTGCGAGTGTAGGTCAGGTCAACTTGGGTAGGCGTGTAGGCGAGGGTCGGCGTCAGGAATGCGTAGTCGCTGCTGACTTTGCCGAAAGTGCCGTTGACCTGCGCCGCTTGCAGCACGGTGTAGTGGCTCTGCCATGGATACGTGCCGCTGCCGGGATTCACTGCGAGCGTTGCGCCGTTGAGATTGGCGATGCCGCCGACCTGTACCGGCGCGCTGCTGCCGTCGGCGTTGACGCCGTAAGCGAGGGTGGCTGTGCTGCCCATGTTCAAATCGCGAACGATGGTTGCGCGACCGAGGCGGGTATCGGTGCGCAATGTGCCGTTGACAGTGAGGCTGCCCACCGAACCGCCACCGGCATATACACCGCCGGCATCCACGGTCAGGTTGCCGGCGATGCTGCCCTGGTTGACCAGTGTGGCACCGTTGCGCACCGCGCCGCCGTCGCTGAAATCGCCGCTGCCGGTGAGCGTCCACGCACCTTGTTCGACCTCCAGCCATTCGAAGTTGCGACTGGCGCCGAAGCTGCCACCGGCCGCGTCATCCATCACCACCCGGTCATAACCGCTGCCGCCGTCGACAACACCGACGAAGCGACTGCCGTTGCGCAAGGTCAGGCTGTCGTTGCCGCCACCCAGATCCAGCGCCAGGCCATTGCTGCCACTGATCGTGCCGCCGTTGATCACGTTGTCGGCGAACTCGCCGACGAACTTTACGCCGAAACCGTTGAGGCCTTGAATGGTGCCGAAGTTTTCCAGCGTGGTCGCCGCCAGTCCCGAGCCGCCGCTCCCATCGTCGACCAGAATGGCGCTGTCGGCACCGCTGATCAAAGCGTTGCTGGCGTTTAGGATGTAACCGCCACCCAGCGCGATACCCTCGCTGCCGTTGGCGAAACCACCCTTGTCCACACCGCCCGCACCGACGCCCTGAATGGTCCCGTAGTTTTCGATGTGGGCGATCTTGTCGATGTCCACGCCGTCGCCATCACCGTTCGCTTGCAAGCCTGAGTAAGCCCCGGTGATGGTGCCGTGGTTAATCACCGTGCCATCGCCGTCGGAACCGAAGCCGGAACCATTGCGGCCGGTGATCTGCCCGTAGTTGATCAGCGTCGCGCCAAGATCGGTGGTGATGCCGTGCCGGCCACCGGAAATCACCCCGTAGTTGGTCACGCTGACACCGCTCGCGGAATCGATATCGATGCCGTCGAATTTCTCGTCGGCGTTGTGCGAATCGCCGGTGGAAATCTCGCCGTAGTTGGTAATGCTCGCGTTGGCGCCGGTCTTCATGCCGTCACTGGCGTCGCCGCGAATCAGCCCGCCGGCGCGATTGATAATGGTGGTCTTCACGCCATCACTGCGCAGCGCATCGAGGTCCAGACCCTGGCCGGTGGTGGAGCGAATCACGCCGCTGTTGTCGATCACCAAACTGCCGCTGACGAAATTGCTGTCGATGCGCAAAGCATCGTTGGCGCCGAGAATCTGCCCACCGCTGCGGTTGTAGATTGTGTAGTTGCGCGCCTGGGTCAGGTCGCCACTGCTGTCGATGGCCCGGCCGCCGGTCGAGATGATTTTGCCGGCGTTATCGACCACCACACCCGCACCACTGGTCTTGTCTTTCAGGCTCACGGCCTTGCCGCTGTTGGTGATGCTGCCCGGCGCCGAAATCGTCAACGTGTCGCTGCCGCCCAGCGTTTGCGCTGCAGTGGTGGCGGTGTCGATCTGCACGGTTTTAGCGTTTGCAGATGTAGCAGCGATCAACAGGGCAATGGCGAGGGACAGACGCTGGGGCGGGACAGGCATGGTCGGACGGCCTTTTTGTTATAAGCGGGCCGTCCTGTATAGCGAAGGGTTTTTACAGAATGATGTCTTCGAAGTGATGAGTCAGTGATCGCGACGCACGTAAGCCTTGCCGTAATGTCGCTCCATGCGCGCCTGAATCAATTCCAGGCCAATCGACATCAGCCAGTAAATGATCGCCGCCGTCGTCAGCATTTCGATGTAGCGGTAGCTTGAGCGCCCATAAGACTGAGCGAGAAACATCACTTCCCAGACGCCCATCACCGAAATCAGTGACGAGTCCTTGAGCATCGAGATGAACTGGTTGGTCGTGGGCGGGATGATCGTGCGCATGGCTTGCGGCAGGGTGATGCGCCAGAAAATCACCGTCTCGCGCATACCCAAGGCCAGCGAAGCTTCGCGCTGGCCGTGGTCGACCCCGAGGATGCCAGCGCGGAAGATCTCGCTGAGATAGGCGCCGTAGTTCAACGACAGGGCAATGATGCCCGCGACGATGGCGCCGGGCACGATGCCCAGTTGCGGCAAGCCCAAATAGATCAGCAGGATCTGGATAAGCAGTGGCGTGCCGCGAAAGAACGAGGTGTAAAAACTGGCAATGCCGAACGCCACGGCGCTTTTCGACAGGCGTGCCAATGCCGTGACGAAGCCCAGCAGGGACGAGGCAACAATCGAGCACAGACACAGGAAAAGCGTCAGCGCTGCACCCTGCAAGAAGCCGTTGGGTGCCAGATGCAAGCCGACCAGATTGGGCAGTTTGTCGAGGATGATCGAGAACTTCAGGTCGAAGCTCAGGAAGAACCCGGCGAACAGGCAGAACAGCGTTGCCCAGGTCAGGTACAGCCGCGTACGAAAACCGAACATCCGTTGCAGGCGTGTTTCAGCCACCGGTTGCGGTGGCTGGGGAGGCGTCGGGAAAGAAGTCATTGGCTGATATCAGCGCCGATCCATTTTTGCGACAGCTTGCTCAGGGTGCCGTCCTGTTTCAGTTGCGCGAACACCTCGCGCACTTTGGCATCCCATTGCGCGTCACCCTTTTCGATGGCCACCGAGTTCGGCTCCGAGTACAGCGGCGCGCCGGCCAGTTTGAAGCGTTTGTCCTGGTTCAGACGTGGTTGCGCGGTGACGAGGTTGGTGAGGATTGCATCCAAGCGTACGCCGGCGCCCAGGCCCAAGTCCTGGAAGGCGACGTTGTCGGTATCGTATGGCGCGATCTGCACATCGTCGAACGGGTACTGCAACTGCGTGTCTTCGGCGCCTTCGATGACCAGGTTCTTGTTCAGATAACTTTCGTAACTGGACGCGCTGGTGAGGCCGACTTTTTTGCCACTCAGATCCTTGGCATCGTGGATCCGCTCATCCTTGGCGTTGACTACGATCACTGCCGGCGAAGCGTAGTACTCGACCGGGAAATCGAACACTTCGGCGCGGGCCTTGCTCGGCGTCATCGAGCAGATGCAGATATCGTAACGCCCGCTCCAGCGGCCGGCGGCAATGACGTCCCACGACGGCGTTTCGAGTCGCAGCTTGACACCCAACTTGTCAGCCACTGCTTTGGCGACGTCCACGTCGAAGCCATCGAGCTGGTTCTGGTCATTGAGAAACGAGAACGGTGGATAGCTTTCCATCAGCACACCGACCAGCTCTTTTTTCTGCTCGATACGATCCAGCGTGGCGCCAGCAAAGGCTTGAGTGGAGGCGGCCAGAATCGTCAGGCCCAGGGCCAGTAGCGGTTGAAATTTCACAGTCGATCCCTGGGTAAAAAAGAGGTTGTTTTTAACGGAATGGTGCGTATTAAATAGTTATAAGAACGACTCTGATAGTGAGTTATTTTCATAAGCATATGAGTGAAAAGCATATGGGCGCAGGCAGCACGATTATTCTCGATGGCGGCATGGGCCGTGAGTTGCAGCGCGCCGGGGCGCCATTTCGTCAGCCGGAGTGGTCGGCGCTGGCGTTGAGCGAGGCGCCGCAAGCGGTTGAGGGGGTGCATGCCGCTTATATCGCCAGTGGCGCCAATGTGATTACCACCAACAGTTACGCCGTGGTGCCGTTCCATATTGGCGAAGAACGTTTCGCCGCCGAAGGGCAGGCGCTGGCCGCGTTGGCCGGTGAGCTGGCGCGGCGTGCGGTGCAGGCCTCGGGAAAATCCGTGCGGGTGGCCGGCTCATTGCCGCCGCTGTTTGGCTCCTATCGTCCGGATCTGTTCGAGGCCGCACGAGTAACCGAGTTGCTGACGCCCTTGGTCAATGGCCTTACACCGCACGTTGATCTGTGGCTGGCGGAAACCCAAAGCTCGATCATCGAGGCGCGAGCCATTCACGCCGGGTTGCCGAAGGATGGCAAACCGTTCTGGTTGTCGTTCACCTTGAAGGACGAAGACACCGATGAAGTGCCGCGCTTGCGCTCTGGAGAGCCTGTCGCCGAAGCGGCTGCGGTGGCGGCTGAGTTGGGCGTCGAGACGTTGCTGTTCAATTGCAGTCAGCCGGAAGTGATCGGTGCCGCGATCGATGCCGCGCGTGAAACCTTCGAGCGTCTGGGCGTGAAGATTCACATTGGTGCTTACGCCAATGCGTTTCCGCCGCAGCCAAAAGAGGCTACCGCCAATGACGGACTCGACCCGCTGCGCGAGGATCTGGATCCGCCGGGTTACCTGCATTGGGCGATTGACTGGCAGCAGCGCGGTGCGAGCCATTTGGGCGGGTGCTGCGGGATCGGGCCGGAGCACATTGCGGTGCTTGCGCAAAAGCTGGGCTGAAAACAGATCAGAAGGTCGCAGCCTGCGGCATCTCCTACAGGGTGAACGTCAATCCCGTGTAGGAGCTGCCGCAGGCTGCGATTTTTTGCTTTTTAGATAATCACGATCGGCATTCAACCAAGCCTTTGACCTGCCCGTCGGGCGTCTGATTTTCATCCGACAGCCACCGCTCGAAACCTGCCGCAATCGTCGGCCACTCGCTATCCAGAATCGAGTACCACGCGGTATCGCGGTTCTGCCCCTTGACCACCATATGCTGGCGGAACACGCCTTCGAAGCTGAAGCCCAGACGTTCTGCGGCGTATTTGGAGCGGGCGTTGCCGTTGTTGCATTTCCATTCGAGGCGGCGGTAGCCGAGGTCGAAGGAGTGTTTGGCCAGCAGGTACACCGCTTCGGTGCTTCTCGGCGAGCGCTGCATTGGCGCGCCGAAGGTGACGTGGCCGATTTCGATACGGCCTTGGGCCGGGACGATCGACATCAGGCTAAGGATGCCTTGTACCTGACCGCTGGCGCGATCAACGACGCTGAAGAAATACGGGTCGCTGGCGGCCGCGTGGTTGTTCAGCCAAGCGTCGAAAACGCTGCGTTCCGGGAACGGGCCGTAGGGCAAGTAATCCCAGAGTTTCGGATCGGCACCGGGGCCTTCGAGGGCGGCGAACAGTTGGTCACCGTGACGTGCCGGATCGAGTCGTTCCAGGCGAATGAAGCGGCCTTCGAGCAGGGTGGCGCTAGGGGCAGGGACGCCTTTCCAGTCAGCGAGTGATGCGGTCATGCGTGCGTCTCCTTAAATGGCTTTGCGAAACTGGATGAAGCCCGGGCGTTCAGCGATGCGCTCGTAGAGCTGGATCGCGGTGGCGTTGGTTTCGTGGGTCAGCCAGTGCACTTTGCAGCAGCCGTCAGCCTTGGCCGTGGCGTAAACGTGTTCGATCAACAGGCGGCCGACGCCAGTGCCGCGGGTTTCGGGTATCACCAGCAGGTCTTGAAGGTAGCAGGAGTTTTCGATGCTCCAGTTCGAGCGATGGTAGATGTAATGCACCATGCCCACGGCTTTACCGTCGGCCCACGCCAATGCTGCGTGGGTCGGTTCGCTCGGGTCGAGGAAACGCTGCCAGGTGCTGTCGGTCACGGCGTCTGGAAGTTCGGTGTTGTAGAAACGCAGATAAGCCTGCCACAGCGGCAGCCAGGCGGCGTGGTCGTCGGCGCTGACCGGGCGAATATCGATCTGACTCATGGGAATTTCCTTAGCGCATCAATCGGGCGAGGGTTTGATCATTGATTTCCGGGCTGGCGGCCAGGCCTTCGCGCACACCGGCAATGTCTTCGGCGCTGCGGTTCTGGCTGAGTTTGCGCTTGCCTTCGAGGCGGTCGATGGGAATGGCAAAACCGACAATCGCCTTGAGCATGCCGTCGATGTAATCGGCGGGCGCATCGGCGACTGACCACGGCTGCGCACGGCCGGCTTCATGACGGTCGGTGAGGGTGCTGACGATGTCGAGCAAACGCCCACCATCGCTGAAGGTTTCGGCGTGGCCATAGGCGTGCACGGCGATGTAGTTCCAGGTCGGCACGACTTTGCCGTGCTCGGCCTTGCTCGGGTAAAAACCCGGGCTGACGTAGGCATCGGCGCCAGCGAAGATCAGCATGGCTTCGGCGCCGTCGCGCAAGTCTTTCCACTGTGGATTGGCGCGGGCCAGGTGCCCGTACAGCGTGCCGTAATCGCCTTGCTCGCAATGCAGCAGCACCGGCACATGGCTGGCTTGCAGGCCGTTTTCGCCATGGGTCACCAGAATGGCGAGGCGGGTGGCGAGAATCAGTTCGTGCAGTTGGGGCAGGTCTTCGATGGCAAAGGCGCGTGGCGTGTACATGGACAGATTTTCCTTGGCGAATGCCTGCATCGTAGGCAGGCTATTGGTCTGTTGTAAGAGCCATTGATGACCAATTTCATAGGTCCATTGTCATGCCCGATTCGCCGAAGTTATCCATGCCCTTCAACCCTGCAGGTATCGAGCTTGATCGCCGCCAGGGTTTGAGTCGCCAGCTCTATCAGGCGTTGCGCCTGCGGGTACTGGACGGGCGGCTGGCGAGTGGTACGCGGTTGCCGGCCAGTCGCGATCTGGCGGCGGCGCTGGAGATCTCCCGCAACAGCGTGGTGCGCGCCTACGATCAACTGTATGCCGAAGGCTTTATCGAAGGGCGGGTAGGGGATGGCACCTACGTCGCACAATTGATGCCGGTAGCGAGCCCTGCGAAAAAATTATCCACAAAAGTATCCACAGGGTTTTCAACAAGCTTACCCACAGCCTTATCCACAAATTGGCTGGATTTACCTGTAATTTCATCCAGTAAAGTTATCCACAGCGATAGTTTTTCGCGCATCGAAAAGAACCATTTGGCCCGGCCACCGAGTGGTCCGCCACGAGCATTTCGGGTCGGTGTACCGGCGTTTGATCTGTTCCCGTTTGAGGTGTGGGCCAAGCTGAATGCGGCTTTCTGGCGTAAACCGGATCTGGAGCAACTGTGTTACGGCGACCCGTCCGGCGACGCGCGCCTGCGTGCAATGATCGCCGCCTATTTGCGCAGTTCGCGCGGCATGCAGTGCTCACCTGAGCAAATTGTGATCACCAGCGGCGCACAACAGGGCATTAGCCTTTGTGCACAGTTGCTGGTGGAGCCGGGCGATGCTGTGGCGATCGAGAATCCGGGCTACCGCGCGGCCGGTCATGCGTTCGCCGTGGCGGGGGCTCGTTTGCACGGCATTGCCGTGGACGAAGAGGGCATGGATTGCTCGGCGCTGTCGGCCACCGGGGATTGTCGTGTGGCGTATGTCACACCCTCGCATCAATACCCGACCGGCGTGGTGATGAGCCTGGCGCGACGTCTTGAACTGCTCGCCTGGGCCGAGCGTTGCCAAGGCTGGATCGTCGAGGATGACTACGATGGCGAGTACCGCTACACCGGTGCACCACTGGCACCGTTGGCGGCACTCGATCGACAGGGACGCGTGCTGTATGTCGGCACTTTCGGCAAGGTCGCGTTCCCGGCATTGCGCCTCGGTTATCTGGTGCTGCCCCCCGCGTTGGTCGATGCGTTCTCGCAACGCCGGGCGGTGGATGTCCGGCATTCCGAGGTGAGTACCCAGGCCGTGATGGCCGAGTTCATGGCGGCCGGGCATTTCCAGCGGCATATCCGGCGCATGCGCCGCGCCGCCCTGAGCCGTCGCAACACTTTGCTCGACGGTTGGCCGGCAGCCATTGCCGGTGTGGGCGATTTACCCGCGGTATCGGCCGGGCTGCATCTGACCGTGGCCGTTGACAGCATCGAACGCGAGCAGCAGTTGATCGCGCAAGCTGCTCGTGTCGATGTTGAGATCAACGGCTTGAGCAGCTACTGGCTGCCCGATTCCACCACGCCTCTGGACCAGCGTGCCGGGCTGGTGCTGGGTTTTGCCGCTGTCCCTGAGCCGGCGATCAAAGCGGCGCTGACGCGGTTACATCAGGCTTGGCGGGCGTGAAGAACACGCTTTCGGCCAGTTGGCTTGAAAGAATCTCGCTGCGATGAATTTCGATCACTTGCTGATTGTTCAAGCCGCGCAAGTCATATGCACCACCGAGGCGACGCTGTGCCACGGTTTTCATGTGTGCGGCGCCGATGGGCGTCAGCGGGGCGTCGACACTTTGATAGTGAAAGTGCGCATAGCACAGGACCTTGTCGGTTTTCGCATCGCGTACTTCGTATTCGTCGAGAAAGTCGTTGGCGTGTTTTTTCAGCCTGCGTCGAGTAACGGTTTTGGTGATGTTTACTTCACGTTGGCTTTTCAGCCACTCAACCCCTGCGGCCGTGGGCGGTTGCTGTTTGATCATGTTGATGCGCAGGCTGGTGCCTTTTTCGTAAAGACGGGTCGCGGCATCATTGAGGGCGTGACCAAGGGTCTCCGTCCCGGGTGACGAGCCGGCAGTGAGATTGCTTGCCGTCAACGCTTCATCGATCGCCGCGTTGGCCTTGCGCAGGCAGGCAGCATGATTATGAAAGGCCTCTTCAATCTCGACCGGAATTCGTTGTGCGCGTTTGATGCGGGCCTCGGTACGCTGTTCGAACGCAGGCAGGCCATCGATCAACGCCTGCCCCTCCTCAATGCTGGTTTTAAGATTCGGCCTGGCCTTGGGCCTGGCAGGAGGCGATGGCGTCGTGCCGTGTTCGACCCACTCCCCCGGCGTCTTCTCATGAAACGTAGCGATTACCCCGGTCAGTTCGCTGCGCACCTCAACCAGGTCGGTGTCGTGGCCATCAATACTCTTTTTTCGTTCGCCGACCAGGGTGCCTTTGAATCGGGTCTTGATGATTTTTCGGCTGGAGGCCGAGGCCGAAGACGGCCTCGATGGGCCGGGCTGGGGATCCAGCAAGTGTTTGTTACGCAGCAGATCCGCCAGTCGCACATCGGTTTGCGCCTTGAACTCGATCACTCGAGTGCGCACGTGCCCCAGTCGAGCCGACTGAATCTGCTCGGGAAACTCTACGGCGAAATCGGCAAAGCGTTGATCCACAGCGGCAAACTGTTCCGAGACATTGCTCAGGGCGTCGATTCTTTCGCGCAGATTGCTCAGGCTTTCGTCAGCGGTCAGGTTCAGTGAACTCTGAATATTCAGCGCAGCATCTTCAATAAGCGTTTCCAGTGTCTGCTGCGCATCGGCGCGTATCGCTGTTTCGCCGGGCTTGATGCAAATCTCTTGGCCAAGGCTGATCTGCAACAGCTTGAGATCATTCAAATCGTAGGCCGGCAGTGCTTTTCGATAAATGGCCAGGGTTTCCACGGCGTCCCTGCCAAGCAGTTCGAGCTCGCGGAATCGGCTATGCGCCGACTCGATCTTGTCGATGATGCCTTGGGTCTGATCGGTCATTTGTTCACAGGCCTGGATAAAGGCCTGCCGCTCGACGCGGGTGTCGTCCGCAATCATCGCCATCGTCGTCATTACATTGGTTTGATAGTCGGTGGAATGCTGGCTGAGCCACTCCTGGCCAAGAAACAATTGCATCTCCAACCGCTGGATCATGGTCGTACGATAGTTGGGAATGTCCTGCGCGAGGTTCAATGCCTTGATCTTCTCGATGTTCGCGCCGTAGTCCTTGCTCTGCGCATCGAGGGTGTCCAGATACTGCTGGCGTGCCGCTGCCAGGGCTTGTGGCTGAGCCGAGAGCATTGCGCTGTGGGCTTGATCGAGTCGGTTCTGTTTGTCCTCCATCGTCAAGTCGAAAGCCTTGAGGTCGATGGTCAGTTTTTTCGCTTGCCTGTCGCTTTTGCTCTTGGCGTCCTTGCGGCGATTGCGCAGCCCGCCCCCGCGCAGGCGCAAGCGCAGGTCGACCACCCATAGACCGCCGGTGCTGCGGGTGAGTAAGGGGCCGGATATCAGCGACTGCATACGCGTGTCGATGATCTGCACATCTTCGTTGTCATTGATCGCGACCTCAAACCAGCGTTTGCCGACGGGGGCATACCATTTGTTCTGATGTGCATAGAGGTGTTGATGTCGACCGGTACTGGCGGCATCACCAAGCCCTTCTGGTTTCTCGACGTTGAAACGGTCGAGCAGGGATTTCAGCGCCAGGGGCGAGCGCAGTAGCGCGGCCATGGCGTTGACCGAGGATTCATGGGCGGCGGGCAGCTCGGTACGGGTGACGTCGGGCAAGCGCAACGGTTTGATCGGCGCCGGGCGTGGGGTTGTTGCCTGCGCCTCTTCCTCTGGCTCCACATAGGCTGATTCGGCGGGGGGCGCGTCGCCGACCGCGGCGCGATGAGCGAGCACCATGCCCAGCGCGAGGAAAATATCGGCCAGCGCCGTCCAGGCAAACTTGCCGGACTCTTGATTGGCGACGTCGCTGATCTCCTGCAAGTCGTCCATGATCTGCCAGATCCATGCCGCCGTGCCGACACTGCGGCCCAGAAACGGCAGTGCCGCATTGAAAAGCATCCAGCCGCCGCTTTTCAGTGTGGCCCAACGCGCTTCCGCATTGGAGACAGACTGGCGGTCGGCTTGAGTGATGACAGCCTGAGCGTTGGTGGTGTGCAAGGTCGTCAGGATGTCACTTTCGATGACGGCAGTACCCAGGGCAACGGGGCCGGACATATCGATTGAGGTGAGCGGGTTGACCAACAGTTGCGGGATCGTCCACACCGACGGCAATTTAGCGGTGAACACGAACTGGCTGTAATTGAATCGCACATCGTCCGGCAACCAGGCCAGTACCGACTCACGCAGGTGTCGTGAATGCCGGATCGAATACAGCAGGTTGGCGTGACTGGGGTACTGAATCAGTGCCATGTCGAACAGCGGCCGATAAAGCACGCAGGGGCCCTTGCTTGCGTCGCGCGGGCCGATGACGAACATGTTGGTCACGGTGTCGGCCGCTGAACTTGTGCGATGGGCTACGAACGCCAGTGGCCGGATGACGATCTCTTGCCCATCGACTTGACGCGCTTCGGCACGGTCGTCAAGGACGGCGACCACGTATCGGTAACCCTGCTCGTCGATACCTGCTGTTCCACGAATCTTGTTTTGCAGTGCCAGCAACGGTAGTTCGAGAGCCAACTGACCGGTGTAAAGCTTCTGCAAGGCAGCCGCTTGCACGGCATCGTCAATCAGCAGCTTCTTCAGGTGCGCGGGGTAGGTTTTGCCGATGTCGACGGTGCTCACCAGTCGCTCGACATAAGCCACGGTCATCCAGTCCGGCAGAGCACTGTCGCCCTTGTAGCGTACGGTTTTATTGCCCAGCGGCAGACCTGCCAGGTTTTGCAGGGCAAGCTCGGTCAGCGACAGGCTCCTGGTTTGAATCTGGCCCGGCAAGACGAATGTGCCCCAAACCTCAAGACTGGCGATGCTGATCTCGATGTCGTCGATTTTCACCTCGCCCGCGCTCGGGTGCTCCTTGAGAATCTGCCGCGTCAGGGCCTCGCGAGTAAAGGTCTGCAGACTGACGACCTGTGCCTGAAACGACCGACCCTTGTGCGAATGCTGCAACACCGTCAGGTCCAACAGGTAACGACTGAAAGCGGCCTGATCGGCGGGCGCGGCGTTGTCCAGCCAGGCAGGCAGCATCGGGCGCAGACGGTCGACATGGGGCTTGATGCCTGGCGGTGGTCGCCGGGGGCGACCGGTGTGAGGGTAGGGCAGATTGAATGTCGGGCCTTCGAAGAAATTGATCTCGCCGAGCGCGTCGCCTTCCAGCGCGATCAGAGTGCAGGCCTGGTGGTCGAAGAAGTTGCCTTGCGGCTCCACCAGCCGCCACTTGAGCCCGCGGTCAGGGGTGCGTTGCCAGTACTTGCGCGGCAGTGCTTCACCGAGTTCATCCAGCGAATCGAAACTCTGGAAGCCATGGATCACTGAATACGTCAGGATCATCGTGCGCTGCCCGACAGTGCCGATCAGTACGGCACTGTCCAGCAGGGTCAGGTGACTGCTGTCTTCGTCTGCGACCTGGCTCTGATCGAGGTCAATCAGGCAGGCGCGGGTCTTGTAGGGGTCTGCGGGCAAACGCTGGTGCTTGTCCGGGACCTTGAAAACAGCCTGAGCCATGGCCAGTTGATCGGTGTCCCAGCCAGTACGGGCGCTGACATTCCAGACGTTGCGCAGAGCGTCCGACATTTGCTGCCAGCGTGGCTGATGCGCAGCGGTGAATGCGCCCCAATAAGCAATATGTTGTTCTTTGAAGGCCACGAACATCAGGGGCGCGAGTTCGTTGAGCAGGCGGCCGACGGCGTCGATCTTTACCGGTAACTGGATCGCCAGTCTGCCGGGCTGCAACGTCAGAAAGTGCTCTGCATCGAGGTAGGTCACGGTGGTTCCGTTCAGCGTGAGCCGTACCAGAGCATCGGTCAGCGATTCGATCTGCTCGCGGCCGGGGACGATGCGCCCGCCCTCGTAGAACCAGGACGGCGTCACCACCATGGCCTGTTGCGGATCAATGTTCAGCGTCGGATACAGCGTCTTGAGTGCCGGTTGCAGGGTTTTCGAGGCGACCTCGCGCAACGAGGGGCCGGTCATCAGTTGGGTCACTACATCAATGGTATTGGGGAGGGGAAAATCGGGCATGAGCCATTCCTGATCTGACGAGAGAGATTCATATCAGGGCAAGGTAGAGGTCGCGTCGTGGCGGTGTGCGGTACATAAATCTTGCGGGCAAAAAAAGACCCGCGAGCGCGGGTCCTCAGCTGTTTTCGGGTTACTGCGCGCTTTCGAAACCTTCAAGTACGTTCACTGCGTTGATTCCGATTTCTTCCACCGCGTAACCGCCCTCCATTACAAACAGTACGGGTTTGCCGAGGGTGGCAATGCGCCTGCCCATTGCCAGATAGTCCGGGCTGTCGAGTTTGAATTGCGAGATCGGATCGTCTTTGAACGTGTCGACCCCCAGCGAGACGACGATGATGTCGGCGCCGTAGCTGTCGATTTCATTGCAGGCCTGATCCAGTGCCGCGCTCCAGGCATCCCAGGCGGAACCGGCAGGCAGCGGATAGTTGAAGTTGAAGCCTTCACCGCCGCCTTCGCCACGTTCATCTTCGTACCCGAGGAAGAAGGGGAACTCGGCTTCCGGATGGCCGTGAATCGAGGTGAACAACACGTCGCTACGCTCGTAAAAGATCGACTGGGTGCCGTTGCCGTGGTGATAGTCGACATCGAGGATCGCGACCTTCTGGTGGCCCTGATCGAGGAAGGCCTGCGCGGCGATGGCGGCGTTGTTGAGGTAGCAATAGCCGCCCATCAAGTCGCTGGCAGCATGGTGTCCCGGTGGCCGGCACAACGCAAAGGCACTGCGCGCGCCGCGCTGGATTTCGGCTTGCGCGGTCAAGGCCACTTGCGCTGCGCTATACGCTGCTTGCCAGGTGCCGGCAGTGATCGGTGCGCCGCCATCGAAGCTGTAATAGCCGAGCTGGCCATGCAGGCTGGTCGGTTTGATCGCCCGCAGGGTGCGTGCCGGCCACGTGTAGGGCAGCAGATCGCCGTCGGTGTTGAATTCGGTCCAGCGCTCCCAGGCGCCTTTGAAGAAGTCGAGGTAGTCGCGGCTGTGGATACGGGCAATCGGTTCGAGGCCGAAATCCCTGGGCGCCTCGACCGGGCCGAGGTTCTGCTGCTGCACCCTTTGCAGCACATGGTCGGCGCGCGATGGCATCTCGAAGCAGGGCTTGAGCTGGCCATCGATCAATTCGCAGCGGCCATGGTGCAGGTGGTGATCGTCTGAGTAGATCGTCAGCATTTTTGTTCTCCGCAGGGCTGATTCGGTTGCGCCCAGTGTTGCGGCGTGAGGCGAATCGGAGAACGGCAGGAAAGGCCAAAAGGGGACTGATATGGCCAAAAAAACTGACCGCAATTGCCCCTTTAGGATCAAAAGATCGCAGCCTTCGGCAGCTCCTACGCCGATCCATGTAGGAGTTGCCGAAGGCTGCGATCTTTTGATCTTCAGGCCCTGAACTGTCTCGGCGCCACGCCGCTCCAGCGTACAAAGGCATGGCGGAAGCTGGCGGTCTCGCTGAAACCGAGGGTTTCGGCAATGCGGTAGATCGGTAGCTGATCCTCACACAACATCTGCTTGGCCCGCTCGAAGCGCAATTCATCAAGCAGTTCCTGATAGCTGCTGCCCATGTCTTTGAGATGCCGGCGCAAAGTGCGGGGTGAGCATTTCATCTGTTGCGCCAGCCCCTCCAGACCGGGCGCGGCATTCAGTTGGGCGCTGAGCAACTGACGAATCCGCCCGAGCCAGGCCTGACGCCCGGTGAACTCAATGTTTTGCTTGCGGCAACGCTCAGCCATGGCTTGATGAGTAATGACGTCCGCCAATGGCAGCGGCTGATCGAGCCAGCGTCGGTCGAAGGCAAAGGCGTTGTCCTTGGCACTGAAGTGCAGCGCACTGTGGAAGTGCTCGGCATAACTGTCGCGATAATCCGGCGCTGCGTGCTCGAACCGCGTCGCCAGCAAGGGCAACGGGTGCCCAAGCAAGTCGTCGCAAATGACTTTAAGTGAAACGAGACAGAACTCGGCGTTGAAGACCGCCATTGCCGGACTTTCACGATAGTCGGCGGCGACAAACCAGACGCGCTCGCCGTCATCTTCCAGACTCAGTTCGAAAAGTGTTCCCAGTAGCGCCGGATAACGGATCGCCAGACGCAAAGCGTCACCGAAGGTGGCACAGGTAAGCAGCGCGTAACCGAGGATGCCGTAGCAGGAAACGTGCATGCGCCGACCCAGTTCCAGGCCGATGTCATGCTTGAGCGCGACGGCATTGGCGCAAACCTGCATCTCCTGATTGGTGGTAATACGGGTGTCGGCGCGCTGCAAATCTGCCGCACTGATGCCGCTGCCGGCCAACAGCGCCTCGCTCGACAAGCCTTCGGCCTTGAAGGTGTTGAGGATCAGCGAGACAGCGTTGAGGGTGGTGAGGTGGGAGTGAAGCATGGGATCTTCCAGCCTTGAGATGGCTGGAACGCAGCAAGTTGCATGCCGCAGCAGCCCCTCACCCCAGCCCTCTCCCAAAGGGAGAGGGGGCCGATTGGGGGATATTGAAGAGATACGCCGACGTGAAAAAACTGTGCCGAATCCATAATCGACACTTTTTTTCAGGTCGGCGTATAGCGCAAGACACTAAGGTCAGTTCCCTCTCCCTCCGGGAGAGGGCTAGGGTGAGGGCCGATCCAGAACCTTGCTCAGAGCAACTCACTACACAAGTCCAGTTCGATCAGCCGGCGGACATCACCTGTATCCAGCCCTGCACCCAGCAACCCATGCAACTTGCCGAACGCTGCTTCGCGAGTCATGCCGCCGCCGGACAGCACGCCAACACCGCGTAAACGACTGCCAGCCTCGTAGACATCCAGCTCAACGCCTCCTTCATGGCACTGCGTGACTGCAACCACGACCACGCCGTTATCCCGCGCACGGCCAAGGCTTGCCAGAAACTCAGGGTTGTCGCTCGGCCCTGTACCGCTGCCGTAGCACTCCAGCACCAGACCTTGAATGCCGCTGGCGAGAAGTCCGTCGAGCACCTCGGCACTGATGCCGGGGAATAGCGGCAGCACGGCGACCTTGGCCAGTTGCTTCGGTTGGTTGTAGTTCAACGACGCTGGAATCGAAGGCGCTTTGACACCGCCGCCCTGACGCTCCAGACGCTTGAACGGATGACGGCCAAAACTGCGCACTTTCGCGCAACGGGTCGGCGCCAGCAGTTCGCCGTGGAAATACAGATGGACGCCCGGTGCCAGACCCTGGCCGAGGGCAACCAGTGCGCCGCCAAGGTTTTCCCAGGCATCGCTGTCGGTAACGCCAGCCGGCAGCATTGAGCCGGTGAAGCACACGCGGGCGTGCAGGCCGAGCAACTGGAAACTCATCGCCGCCGCACTGTAAGCCAGGGTGTCGGTGCCGTGCAGGATCAGCACGCTGTCGCAGCCTTGCACATCCACGGCATCGACCACCGCTTCACGCAGTTGTTGCCAATAGGCCGGGGTCATGTTGGCGCTGTCGATCAGCGGCGACATTTCACGGAAGCGCCACTGCGGCAAGACGAGTTCAGGCTGGCTGTGCAGGTAGTCACGCATCCGCGCTTCGAAACCGGACGCCGGGGCCAGGCCGTTGGCGCTGGCCTGCATGCCGATGGTGCCACCGGTGTAGAGCACCATGACGTGTTGGGCGCTGGGGTAGGTCGACGAATTCATGGGGATTCTCCGAAAGGATGAGGTCCTTGTGGGAGCGAGCCTGCTCGCGATGGCGGTTCATCATTCAACATTGATGTTGGTTGAAAGACCGCTATCGCGAGCAGGCTCACTTCTACAAGATATTGCATCACAATAACTGACGGGCGCAGGGGATGCGCCCGTCATTCACCTGTCAGCGTTGCGCTGCAGGCACGCCTTGCGGCTCGGCTTCGGTCTTGCCCGCTGTTGCCGGCGGGTTGGTTGGCCAGGCTTTCAGGTCCAGATCCAGATCAGCAAATTTGCTGGAATCGAACACCGGCTGTTTGACGCCGGCGCGGCGTTGCGCATCGTAGTCGCGCATCACACGCATGCCGACCTTGAACAGCATGGCCAGCGCGATCAGGTTGACGAAGGCCAGGCAGGTCATGGTGATGTCGGCGAAGGCGAACACGGTCGACAGGTC
>Ga0213828_1001194_pt1 | contig 22068 bp, 20 predicted proteins | sample MC6MC0897MG_FD_180664 | JGI IMG/M metagenome (GOLD analysis project Ga0213828, IMG submission 180664) | Enriched soil aggregate microbial communities from Iowa State University, Ames, United States - MC6-MC0897-MG | ecosystem: Environmental > Terrestrial > Soil > Unclassified | place: USA: Iowa... | reverse complement strand
GACCATATCTTCCACACGAATTTTAGCTAATTTTTTTGGATTTAAATCTTCGTCATCTGGTAGTAGTGAGACACCAAGTCCGGCACCCACAAAACCAGCAATTGTTGATACTTCATCGCCTTCGTAAGTAATTTTAGGTTTAATCCCAGCGGCATTTAGCAAGCGATCTGCTGTTCTACGTAATGCATATCCCTTTTTCATCAGAACAAAATTTTCCTGTTCCAGTTCTTTCATTTTGATGCTTGTACGTTGAGCAAACGGATGATCAATGGGCACCATGATAAAAAGCTCGTCACGCCATAACTCTCTCCAGCAAACAGGAGGTTCTGTGTCAATTGCTGCCAGTAAGCATAGATCTAGTTCACCAGCCAGTAATTGCTTAAGTTGTGAGTGTGAGTAATTTTGAGTAAAGTGAAAGCGGATTTGGGGGTGCTGTTGACGAAAAGCACGAATTAAATCTGGTACAATGCTAGTTCCAAGAGTATGTAGAAAACCGAGTGAGACATCACCAAGCTCAGGGTTATTGAGCTCCTGTAATTCTAAAACTGCTTTTTCATATTCCTTTCGCATTCGTTGAACACGATATAAAAACAATTCCCCATATCGGTTGAGCATAATGGAACGTCCTTGACGGTCAAATAAAGGAACACCCAATTCTTCTTCAAGCTTTGAAATTGAACGGCTTAATGCTGGTTGGGAAATCGCTAATGCTTCCGCAGCACGTGTCATATGCTCAAGCTTTGCAACTGTTACAAAATATTCTAATTGCTGCCACTCCATTTCCTCAACACCTCTATTCCCGTATTTTTTGAACTAACTGCATTATAACGAGAAAAGGGTAGGAAGTATAGGTAACATAAAAATTTTTAAAAAGAATTCGTACTGAAAATAAACGAATCCAAATTTTGCACTTTCAAAGTATGAAGAAAAGGCTATTTAATACGTTTTAACCTCACATCGTTAATGCGTAAAATGCATTGATATGATAAAAACTATAAATTGTACATTATGAATAAAGGGTGTTAAGATAGACACATAAAATACACAATTACAAATTTCCGTGAAGGGGATATTATAAAATGAAGTTTATAAAGCCACAACCTCTAACAATTGAGGGAGGCAAAAAAGCCGTACTATTACTGCATGGATTTACAGGTAGCACAAAAGATGTAAAAAAGCTAGGAGAATTTTTATCCAAACGTGGTTATACCGTTCATGCACCAATATATAGTGGGCATGGTGTAGAGCCAGAAGCATTATTAGAAACAAAACCAGAGGACTGGTGGAACGATGTTGTGGAAGGTTATAACTTCCTACAAAATAAAGGCTATGAAGAAATTGCAGTAGTAGGAATTTCACTTGGCGGCGTCTTCTCGTTAAAAGTAGCCGAGAAGTTTCCTGTAAAAGCATGTGTTGCGATGTGTGCACCAATTACACGCGATAACTCTAAAGGCTTATTTACTCGTTTATACCATTATGCTCGTTTATATAAACACTTTGAAAATAAATCAAAGGATCAAATTATTTCAGAATTACATGAACTGCGTATTACACCTAAAGATTCATTAGATGGTGTGACACGTTTAACTACTGAAACGCGAGAAGAACTATCGACAATTCAGGCACCAACATTAGTCATGCAAGGTTCTTTAGATGATGATTTGTATCAAGAGAGTGCACCTTTTATTCTAAATACAGTAAAAACAGATGATAAAGAGATTATCTGGTATGAAAATTCTGGTCATATTATTACGTTAGATAAAGAGCGTGATAAAGTGTATGAGGATGTTTATAAATTTTTAGATCATGTAGAGTGGTCTGTAGCAAACTAAGAGCTGTCTAATGACAGCTCTTTTCTTTTGGACTAAGAAACAAGGAGCATTCCGAATGAATTTTTCACTGAGTTTTTTTCCTTGATGTAAGTGCTTTATGCGGGATGAATAAGGATAAACGAAAAAACTATTGTTTTTATAATAAATGCCTGATACTATGATTGAATTGTAGTGAAAAATCATTTGGTTAAAATAATTTGCTATCGTCAATTACATCGAAGGAGTACATCAAAAATGCAACAGAAAATACCTTTCTCAACCTATGCAGTCATCGGTACAATGCTTTTCGGACTGTATTTTGGAGCGGGGAATCTTATTTTTCCAATCCAGCTTGGGCAATTAGCGGGCACTAACTTTTGGTTTGGATTAATAGGCTTTTTAGTAACAGCAATCGGTTTACCTTTTTTAGGTATACTAGCAATTGGTTTATCAGGTAGTAATGGATTACGTGATTTAGCGAGTCGTGTCCATCCTTTATTTGGGGTGATTTTTTCATTAGCACTGTATTTAACAATTGGTCCATTTTTTGCAATACCACGAACAGCCACAGTACCATTTGTCGTTGGCTTTGAACCATATATTCAAGCACAGCATACAACACTGCTACTTGTATTATTTAGCTTTGTATTTTTTGCGATCGTGTATTACTTCTCATTAAATCCAGCGAAAATTATGGATTATATCGGTAAATATTTAACACCAGCTTTTTTAATAGTGTTATTTATTTTAATTATTACCAGTATTGTAAGGCCGATGGGGCATTTTCAGCAGCCAATGGATGACTATATAGATACTGCATTTATGACAGGTTTTAAAGAAGGCTACAACACAATGGATGCCTTAGCATCATTAGCCTTTGGGATTGTTGTTATTAATGCCATTAAAAGTGCAGGAATCACGGATCGAAAGGAGATTGCGAAGGCCACATGGACATCAGGAATCTTTGCAATGGCATTAATGATGCTCATATACGGACTGATCACATATATGGGGGCATCTAGTATGGAAGCGGTTGGTCCATACGAGAATGGTGGTTTAATTTTTGCAGCAATTGCCGATCACTATTTCGGCTCATTTGGGGCTATTTTATTGGCAATCATTATTGTCCTTGCTTGCTTAAAGACGAGTATCGGCTTAATTACATCCTGTAGTGAGTTTTTCCACGAAGTATTCCCGAACATTAGTTATAAATGGTTTGTGTTCATACTGTGTCTAGTATCATTTACCATCGCTAACTTTGGCTTAACGAATATTATTCAATATGCAATCCCAGTGCTTATGTTCTTATATCCACTTGCAATTGTGCTAATTTTACTAGCACTAGGCTCTTCATTATTTAAAAATAAGCAGGCTGTTTACTTAACAGCCATATTCTTCACTTTTTTCATAAGTCTAATCGATGGCTATCGAGCATTAGCTACAAGTATACCAGCAGTAAAATTTGGTCTATTTGAAGCAGTTGAACAGCTATATTCAGATTTTCTACCTTTTTATGATATTGGCTTAGGATGGATGTTGCCTGCTCTACTAGGTGCCTTCATAGGCTCTATATTCCCTTCAAGAAAAGGTAAAAGTATGTATTAACTAATATGGAGTAAGACACATACAGGATTTTTGATCCTAGCGTGTGTCTTTTTCTTATATTACAAATGTTCATTAAATCTAGTCATAGTATTATGGTCCATAGCTTCATTAAAAATTGAGATCCTTTTAGAGAATAGTTTCTAATAAAAGACTAGCTACTATTTCTCAATAATTAAAAGGTTGTTGTCGATAGGTTGATCGCAGCCTTCAAGCGAGTATTTTTCACTAATGGTCGTTTGTACTTTTTTAAGTGAGTTACAATTTGTTTGAATAAGACTTTTTTGCTCATAAATATTACTTCGAGTATCAATTGTTAAATCGATTATTTCGTTTTGATATTCAAGGTAATAAAACACCAGATTACCTTCATGTGTATATCTAACTAATCTTATACGATCTGTTTTATTTTGCTGAACATTATTATAAAACTTTTCAAATCGCTCTTTATTCTCTATTTCACCTTGCTTGTCATTTATATCTTCTAGCAACTGAGGGTAAGGAAATATATCGGGGTCCATATTGATATCCTGTGATTGATTAGGAACATCACATCCATAAATTATTATAATAAAGAATAAAACAACATATAATTTTTTCATGACCATACTCCTTTTTTCATTTAGTCGATTTTGTAATAAGTAATGTTACAGGTCAGTAGTATTAAATATTGTTTTTACTTTAAGTTTAATGTCACATATAATGCAGTCAGTTATACTACAAGAGCATTTGACTGTAAAAATTCGTAGCTTTACGATAGATGGATGAACACAATCTTCTCTTCCTCATACAAAAAAGACACAACTCAACCTAATTCAGATCGAGTTGTGTCTTATATTTTTTAATAAGCAGTCCAGCCACCGTCAACAGCAATAACTTGTCCGTTAACAAAGCTTGCTTCATCTGAACCAAGGAAAATAGCAAGCTGTGCAATCTCCTCAGGTTGTCCAGCACGGGGATTAATGGCCAAACCAAGCCCTTGACGTGCTGCACCTGTTTGGCTCACGTTTGTCATGGTAGAAGCAATGTTTGTTATAACTGCACCTGGTGCGATACCATTACAGCGAATATTTTTATCTGCATACATAAAGGCTGTGTTTTTTGTCAGCCCAACAACAGCATGCTTAGAAGCAGTGTAAGCAGCCCCAGCACGAGCGCCGTAGAGACCACCAGCAGAAATATTATTCACAAATACACCATGTCCTTGAGCAAGGAAAATCTCTGTTGCCATACGCATTGAACGCATCACAGCAGTTGTATTTACCGCGAATACTTTGTCCCAACGCTCATCAGAAACTTCACCAACTGGCTCCATTCCATCCATAATACCAGCATTATTTACTAAAATATCTAATTGTCCATAAGCTTTTTTTGTTTCATCAAACAAGCGTTGTAAATCTTCTGTTGAAGCGACATTTGTTTGAACAGCAATCGCTGAGCCACCAGCTGCCTCTATACCTTCAACAACAGCTTTTGCACCTTCTAAATTTAAGTCAGAAACTACGACCTGTGCTCCTTCTTTTGCATAACCTTCTGCAATTGCTTTTCCCATTCCTGATGCGGCACCTGTTACGATAGCTACTTTACCTTCCAATCTCATCTTAAGGACCTCCTGTATATTTTTTTTTTAGAAAATGTCCCTATCTACATGAACATTTCTCCAATATATGAAGCTAGATATTGAACATGTGTTCATTAAAATAATATAATATATTTGTAAGCGATTTCAATAAGCAAAATATAAAGAACTGTTTAGTAATGAACACATATAACAAATCTGTTGAATATGGGGGAGAAAATTTGAAAGCAAATGATTTAAGAGTTGTCAAAACAAAGCAAGCATTGCACAATGCATTAATGACTTTATTAAGTGAAAAGCCACTCGAAAACATTTCAATTGCTGAAATTTGCCGAGTTGCAAACATAAATAGAGGAACCTTCTATTTGCACTATGAGCAGAAGGAAGGGTTATTTGAGGAGTACTTTCAGGAAATAATGGAGGATTTATATAATTCCTATGAGGAGCCATACCGTGCAGTAACGACATTAGACAAGAATCAATTAGACCCAAATACCATACGAATTTTTCATCATATTGAGCACTTTAAAATGTTTTATCGCATCGTTTTTTCAAAAAATGTTCCGCTAACTTATTATTACATGCTATTTGATGGAATTTATTCACTTCTCAAGAGAGATATTACAGCTCAGCATAAGTTACATGATGAAATAGCTATTGATTATTATAGTGCATACCAGGCGAATGCAATTATTGGTCTAATTATTCAATGGTATCGTCAAGATTTTGCAGATAGTGTAAGCACATTAAATAAACAATTAGCAGCAATTTTACGATTTGGCCATTAACTGTCATCCTCTTTAGACAATAGGCGTTTTTAGTTTAAAATTTTTTGAGGAATTGCCCTTCTATAATACGGCCATTTATTATAGAAGGGAGTTGTTGAAGTTTGTGAGCTGTGAATGTTAAACCATCTTTTTTTAAAGATGCCTTATTTCAATATTGATTGAGAGCAAAATTAAAGATTTAGCACCAGAGGCCCTCTGTGAAATTTAAGAAGCATCATTGGAAGAGATTATTGACAACTAATTAGTATTGACATAATGGCAAAATTTCAAGAAGGCTTTAAAGCAGATTTACCATTTTTTCATTGAACAGTAGTAGGTGTTATTTCTTTATTTTTTGTTTTCTGTAGAGCAACGGCTATAGAGGAAATAATCAATGTGACAGCAATAATGATTCCTAATGCACTACTGTTCTGCTGAAGGTTTTCAGCACTTCCGCCAAAAATAATCGTGTAATAGCCATCTGCTCCATAAGTGGCTGGAAGAATGGAAGCCAGCTTGTTATAAAAATCAGAAAGCATGGTTTTTGGTACAAGTACACCTGATGTTACAAGCTGTAGGGAAAGGGCACAAATATTAAAAACCATACCTAAATTGCCGAAAATCATGACAAAAACTTGTGCGAGACATAGGAATGCCCAGAACATAAATGCTTGAAAGAGATAGATAGTCAGGAAGCTTACCTCACTTGAAATATTAAAGAGGTGCATTAACGCAATCGTTAATAGAGGTAAGACAAAAGCTACTCCAATATTTATAATTTGCCTTGCTAGGAACAATTGCCATTTTGAAACGAAAGTTTGCACTAGTTGTGCTGCCTGTTGATGCTGCATAATCATTACCATCGCACCAACAAATGATGAGATGATGACCATTAGTGGTACAAAGTTTGCCGCAAATCCTTCTGCATTATTTGTTTTAATGATTGTGGAATCAATTGAGCGATCTTTTATCTGCAAAATTGTAGCTTCAACCGAATCTGTAATTTGTAGTGCCATATTTTGTTCTAATGGAAGCTGGGCGAACTTTTGGGAAAACATTTCAATCGACTTTTCTTGCTTTAGTGGAAAAATATTGTGATTGATTTCCTCTGTTAGTTGTTTGGCGGTACTCTCCATCATACTTTTAACCATACTTGCACTAGCTTGATTAATAGAATAAGTAATTTTTCCTTCATTTCCCGCTTGGATTTGTGCAGTAAAGTTTTTTGGTATATGCAACAACATTTGAATATGACGTTTATTCAACTCTTCTTCAGCCCGCTTTATTGAAGTGAATTCTTCGATGACAAATGGTAGTGATGTTTTCAGTCCATTTGCTACCTCTTGACCCATCTCACGATCCTCACTAATAACGCCAATTTTTAAATTTTCAGCTCTCTCATTTACACCGTCATAGGCAGTCATCCAAACTGAAAAAAAGATAAGTTGAAAAGCGATGGTAGCAACTATACCAATATATGTTTCTTTTATACGAAATAAAGCTTGTAAACCTTTCATCTATAGGCCTCCTTTATAAGTAAGTACTTACTTGCATTAGTAGGAAAAATTTTTTCTAGGAAACGAGTCCCCTAGAAAAAATCGCAATACTTGTCTGGAGTAATTCCTCCGTAGGCATCTCTGAAACAATAGTCCCCAAGCGTGCGCGTGACATAAAGTGTCCAAAATTCATAGCGATTAGAGATAATGCAGCTGCCTCAAAGTTGATTTCTTTTATTTTCCCTCTTTGATGCATCTCCTTCAAATAATGAACAAGTTCATTTTTAATAAGAAGCGGGATACTTGCAATTTCTTCGTTAATTTCTGGAAATTGTAGACCCTCTTTAAAGCCAATCATGACAAAGTCTTTGATGGACATTAAAAAATTAAAGTGCTTTAGGGAGAAATTCAATAAATCACTTTCCAAATCCCATGTCACATTTGTAGTGAGCTCTTGCTGCATTAGAGGATAGTAAGAAAACTTTTCAATAATGGCTTTTAAAATGCCCTGCTTGCTACCAAAATGGCGAAAAATGGTTACTTCATTAACCCCAGCTAATTCAGCTATAGCCTTCGTTGTTGCTGCGGTATAACCTTTTTCACTGACAAGATGTAATGCAGCTTCAATAATTCGATCAGCGGTCCCTTTCGTTGACAAAAAATTACTTCCTTTCATGCAAGTGATTACTTACATGCTAGCATAGAGTGCTTTCGTATGCAATAAAATTAGAATTAAAAAGTGCTCGGGTGGCGAAGCGAACTGCTCAGATAGGACAAGAAAGCGCTCGGGTGGCGAAGCGAACTGCTCAGATAGGACGAGAACGTGCTCGGGTGGCGAAGCGAACTGCTCAGGTAGGAAGAGAAAGCGCTCGGGTGGCGAAGCGAACTGCTCAGGTAGGACGAGAAAGCGCTCGGGTGGCGAAGCGAACCGCTCAGGTAGGACGAGAAAGTGCTTGGGTGGCAAAGAGAACTGCTCAGATAGAATCGAAATCTACATGAATAACATTGACAACTATATCGTCTGCTGATATATTCTTTATTATATCGTATGTCGATATATTGTTGTGCGATATAGAGGGGGATTTGTATGACACAAGAGCATCCGCCGTTAACGGAAGGCGTTTATTATATTTTATTAGCTTTATTTGATGCGAGGCATGGTTATGGGATTATGCAATTGGTAGAGGAAATGAGTAATGGTCGTGTTCGGCTTGGGGCTGGAACAATTTATGGTGCGATAAAAACCTTGCTGGAACGGGGCTGGATAGAAGCGCTAGAAGATGATGGGCGAAAAAAGGAATATGTAATCACTGAGAGTGGAAAAGAAGTTGTGCACTATGAAATTTTAAGATTAAGGGAACTTTTTGATAATGGTATCCGTATAACGAAAGAGGATGGGAACTTTGCATAAATATTGGTTAGTGATGAATCCGTATGATATTGAGAAAAAAGTTAATGAGATGGCTAGTCAAGGCTGGCATTTAAAAAAATTTATTTGGATTCGTTTTACATTTGAGCAGGATGAACCAGGTAGCTATATTTATCGCCATGATGAATTGGAGCGATTTGGTTCTACCTATGAGGATGAGTACCTAGATTTTCTTAAATCCTCTGGGATAGAACAAGTAGACCGTTCTGGAAACTTTGTTTTCTTTAGAAAGCCTGCTCATGAAGGGCCCTTTGAACTTTACTCTGATAAAAAAACTAAAATCAGTAATTTGTCCAAAAAAATTACGTTGCTATCATTAATTCTCCTACTGAATTTGTTTTTTGGAATAACAGGACTTGTTAGTATTTCCGGAGGGCAGCATACAGATATGTTGAAGTTGCTATTGAATAGTACTAATATTCTTATCGTTATGTTATTAGTGGGACCAATCCTTAAGCTTATGCGAGTGCGTAAAAATTTGAAGAAGGAACTGGATGTATTTTCAGATTAGGAAGGGGGTAACTTTATGAAAAAGTTTAAATTTCGTTTTTTTATTGATTATGAACGAGAAGAACAATGGATTAATAATATGGCAGAACAAGGCTGACATTTAAAAAAGTTTTGGCCATTCGTTTTTCTATTTGAAAATGGCATATCTGACCAATATATTTATCGCAATGAAATGGTATTAAAACGAAAAAAAGATTATTTCGATTTTTTAGATACGATGAATATTGAACATGTAAATTCATTTGGGGTATGGGCGTACTTCAGAAAAAGGAAAGAGGAGGGGCCTTTCGAAATATTTTCCGGGAAATCAGAAAAAATAAAATATTTGTCCCGTATTAATACATTGTTTATCTTGGCTTGTCTGATTAATGCATTTGCAGTGTTATTGAACATTGCACCAATTATGCTTACACATCAAGTTAACCAAGCATTCCCATGGATTTGTTTATCTTCATTCAGCAGAAGGCTCTCTACAGGCGGTGAGATAATGCGGTTTTGGTTCCTTTTCAGTGGGTAATCAAACACCTACTGAATGAAGATAAAGCCTCTGGCGGATGTCACGGATTTTCAAAGGAATGAATTGTGCGGGCACAATTCAAAATCCGGACGCAATTACGCCAAGGAGAAATTGATTTAATGTCTTCTTAATTTCCTTATTAACGATCGAAATTTATAGAAATCATAAACATAAAAAGAAATTAAAATGGCTTACTCATATTTATGAGGATTAGAGGTAGACAGATTGCTTATAAGTATTACATAGACTAATAGGGAGGAAAAAGAATGACATTACAATTACAGCATGTCACAAAGAAGTATAAGGATTTTACAGCAGTAGATAATCTTAATTTCAACATAGAAAAAGGGGAGATTTTTGGGTTAATTGGGCAAAATGGTGCTGGTAAAACAACGACCTTCCGTATGATTTTGGATTTGCAAGAAACAACAGAGGGGACGATTACATGGGATGGTAAACCAGTGAATGCTATTAACCGTGATGTTCTCGGTTATTTACCTGAGGAACGGGGTATATTCCCAACGATGAAGGTTGAGGATCAATTATACTTTTTTGGTGAGCTTCGTGGAATGAAAAAGGCGGAGTTAAAGAGAGATATTGATTTTTGGATAAGCCGATTTGAGCTTGAGGAAAAGCGGAAAGATAAAGCAGAAACACTATCGAAGGGGAATCAGCAAAAAGTACAGCTAATTGCGAGCTTTATTCATAAGCCACAGTTCTTAATATTAGATGAACCATTCAGTGGGCTTGACCCTGTCAATAAAGATTTACTGAAGGATGCCATATTACTTTTAAAAGAACAGGGCACAACGATTTTGTTCTCTAGTCACCAAATGGATAATGTTGAGGAGTTGTGTGATCACCTTTGTTTATTGAAACGTGGTGTCTCTCTGTTTTCAGGTAGTTTGCTGGATTTGAAGAAACAATACGGGAAAACCAAATTGGCTGTACGTACAGATTGGTCAACCACTCAATTGCTGACACTTGAGGGTGTGAAAGATGTACGCGTTGAGAAAGAGCAAACAGTGCTAACTTTGAAGGACGAGAGCTTTGCACAAAGCATTTTCCAACAGCTTTCCAATGGCGAATATATTGAGAAATTTAGTTTAGATTACTTATCATTAGATGAGATCTTTAAGGATAAGGTTGGTGGCAGCATTGTCGAAGTTTAATTTATTAATGAAACAGCTATATAGATCAAAATTAAAATCAAAGTCTTTTGTATTAATGACATGTCTTTATATACTCGCGATGTCCGTTGCCATTTTTTGGTCGGATATAAAGGAGTTATTTACAGGTAATGATCAGGCAAAGCAAATAGCCATTGTAAATGAAACAACTGCCGACTTAAGTGGGCTGTTCGTTTCCAATGATGATATGAAATTTTTACAGAATGAAAACAATCTATCAAAGCTAGAGAAAAAGGTCAAGGACGAGAAGCTTGATGCAATCGTTAAAATAACAGATCAGAATGGTCAATTGCATGCTGAAATAGCTACGTACACACCGTTAAAACTAAATGATCAAACTACTATCTCTTCATTACTGCAATATGCGGGTCAGCATTATGCTGTTCAAAAATTATCATTAACATCTGAGCAGGCAGCGCAAATTATGAGTGCTAAAACAATTATCTCCAATAAAAATTTAAATGAAGAATCTTCTGGTGGTAAAAGCGAAGAGGAAAAGCAATCAGGACTATGGGTGTCCTATGCAGTTGGTATATTAATCTACTTCTTTATTTCCACATTCTTATCTATGATTACAACAGAGATTGCCTCCGAAAAAGGCTCACGTGCAATGGAAATGCTTTTAGTGAGTGTCAAACCAGCTACCCATTTTAAGGCAAAAATTGCTGGTGTATTGTTATTAGCTTTAACACAAATGGGAATTATTGCAGTGGTTTTCCTTGTGTATGCTAAATTTGTGAAGAATGGAGTTATTTGGGATGCTGCTACAAGCATTGTAAAGGAATTGTCTCTGGGATACGTTATTTATGCAATACTTTTCCTACTCTTGACAATCGTCCTCTATTTAATTGTAGGGGCTCTATTCGGTTCATTAGTTTCCAAAGTTGAGGAAGCGGGCCAGGTATTAATGCCTGCAATGATGATTACATTAATCGGCTTCTATGTAATGCTATCTGGTATCGGCAATCCAGATACGCTTATTATTAAGATATTCTCCTATATTCCATTTACATCTGGCATGGTTATGCCGATGCGCATTGGGGCTACTGATATAGGGGGGATGGTACCACTTTTATCATTAGGTATTTTAGTAGCAACGATTATTGTCGCTTATTTATTTAGCCTATCCTTCTATAAGCGTAGTGTTTTAACTTATAGCACAGGCGGCGTGATCCAAAAAATTAAAACGGTCTTAAAAGTGACAACATAAATGATAGAAGCAGCTATTAAAAGTCAAGCGTTCAACAAATTGAAATAGTTAAGTTGCGATAAGATGCTAAACATTTTATTGTAATTCAAAAGGGGCTGTCCGAAAAGTCGATGCTAATCGATTTTTCGGTACAGCCTTATTTATTTTCTTATTGAACGAACCTGCTGTAAAATGACAATAAAGTTTTTTTAAAAGCTCAAACAAGCATAACCTCGCTCTAAATTTATGACGAGGTTAAAAATATAGTTGTTTAATTTTTGATGTAAGATTCTTCACTACACTAAAAAAATAACTATAAAGTCGTTTGATTATCTAAGTTTTCCTCAAAAATAGCGCCCGATTGTAGAATAAGTCTATAAACTAAGCTGTGCTGTTAGTTCAATAACTTTAACAAAAAACCTTCAATCCTTTTAAACAACAAGAAAAAACGAATTCTAAAATCAAAATCCGTTCTTCGTAAATTCTTATACTAACTCTAACACAATGTTTGAAGTATATGTGGCAACACATTGGCGCTGATGTGTAGTTCCTATTTAGGTGAAGCAGAAGGTGTTATGACGTAATTAAAAGCGTTCCATCGTTAAATCAGTATTTACTGAAACCGCAGCTTTATTACCTTTAGCAGCTGAAATCATTAAAGATGAGGGTTTAGATCTTTCGGTTTCCCCTGCAATATATACGTTTTTTTGAGTTGTTCTACCAACACCATCTGTTATTACTTTTCCATCTTCATCAATTTCACAGCCAAGCTTCTCAGCAAACTGATTGGGGCGATAATAAGATGGGGCAACAAATCCACCCGACCTTATAATGGTTGCTCCTGTTTCAAACTCTATTTTTTGTAAGTACCCGTCTTTACCTATGAAGTCTTTTATCTTTTCTGATATAATTTTGATATTGTGTTTTTGTAACTCCATTTTACCTTCTTTAGATAAGTGAACTCCATTCGTTAAGACAACCAAATCCTGCGACCAATTATAAATTAACTTAGTCAAATGCAGTACATGCTCTTCTTTTTCTGCCATAACCACTAATGGCTTATCCTTTTGCTCCCAGCCATCACAATACGGACAACTAAATAGACTTTTCCCATAAAACTTTCTTATACTTGGTAAAGTAAATATTTCTTGAACACCGGTGGCAAGTATTATTTTTTCTGAAACAATTTCCTGACTAGTAGATGTTTTGACAGTAAATCGCTCATTACCTATATCCTTCATAATTTCAGTAACTGTTGCATTAAGATATGATACGGACGGGTAATTCTCCAATTCGTTTAACGCTATTTCTTTAAACGCTTGTGGTTTTATCCCATCTCGTGTAATAAATCCATGTGACGCTTGTGTCACTCTATTCCTATTTGTCCCATCATCAATTAATGCAATATTTCTCCTAGCCCTTCCTAAAGTTAAGCTAGCACTTAACCCAGAAGGACCTCCACCTATAATGATACAATCAAGGACATTCATTTTTTCACCTCCGTATTGATTTTGTTTAATTTTGACTTGTTATTTGCAAAAGAGAACTACAGTATTTCCCCCATTATGGATTTCCATTCTTTACCCACTAATATTAATTATGAAAAGAAGTGACGTATGTCCAGCGAGAAACATTACTTTTAAGTTTATTTCTAAGTCTGAACACAATAGTATAGTGAGACTACAAAAATCATTCATGAAGAATAAGTTGTCAAATCATAAAGGATCAATTTATCGTTATTGATAAAATGACCCTATTTCATATCGAATTATTCAGTTTAATTCCAACTAAGCAACTTTTAAGACTTCATGTACAATTACTTGTACTTAATCTTACAGAGTATAGCTACTTTTTAGTGTGTGCATGTCAAACATAGAAAACAATGTCAAGTTTTTAATGGATTCTGTCGAATTTCCTCGTAAAACAAGCTATAATTTATAAAAGGGGTTGAAACTATGTTATCGCAAGCACAAATTGATGCTATTTTAAAACAAAAATCAAATGAACGTCCCGCATCAAAGGAAGAGAAGGAACTGTTTTTTGACAAGCTTAAGCAACAGGTACCTAAGAGTGATGAATTAGTCTCAATCTTGAATAATCGTGAGCAATTGCAGGTTTTTGTCGATATTTCTAACCCAACAAGTTTTAGACTTCAGCTTGAGCATTCGGAGGGTTCATATAGATTGACAAACTCATTTTTTGCAATGCTTGAATAAATGAAACTTTTTTGTACTGGAATCGTAAATAGTAGAAGATAAATCGCAGGGGGTAAATCAATATGTCTGAATTCAACAATGACCTATTAAAATCGAAAGATCCATTCGCATCAGAAAATCCATTATTACAGCCTAATCCATTAGCAAAAGTGGAGCAAGAGCAAAAACCAGTACTTGTTTCTGAGCAAGAGTTATCTCAAATTGCTCAAAATCAGTTGGCATTAAAGCAAGATCCTGAGGTTCATGCCTTAGCACAAAAAATTGATGTAAAAGATCAAATTGCAATGCTAGAGCTTGGAAAAGAAACAGCGAATGGCATTTCTACTTTTTCAGATAAAATGCTTGCAACAATGAAAACGAGTAAGCTTGAGGAATCAAGTGTATTATTAAATAACTTAAATCGAATTATGGATAAATTTGATCCTCAAGATTTTGCGGAGGACAAAAAGGGAGGCTTCCTAACAAGGCTATTTACAAAAGGAAAGGAACAATTAGAAAAGTTTCTATCCAAATATGACAGCATGAATAAGGAAGTTGATGTGATCTATCGTGAAATTCAAAAATATGAAGTTGAGATGAAACGAAATACGGTTGATCTCGAAAATCTTTATGATCAAAATTTAGACTACTTCCAAACGTTGAGTAAGTTTGTTGCCGCGATTGAAGTAAGAACTGACGAAGTACGTGCGTCATTGCCAGGGCTTGAACAAAAAGCTCAAACTGGTGATCAATTAGCAGCAATGGAATATGAAACATTGCTCCGTGCTGTGGAGTTACTTGAGCAACGTCGTTATGATCTAGAAATGGCACAGCAAGTTTCATTCCAGTCTGCTCCACAAATTCGATTGATGCAACAAGGGAATAATCATTTAATTGCTAAAATTAACTCTGCGTTCGTTACAACAATACCGATTTTTAAGCAAGGACTCATTCATGCTGTAACGTTAAAACGCCAAAAACTTATTTCAGATTCAATGAGTGAGCTGGACCGTCGTACAAATGAAATGCTTGTGAGAAACGCAGAAAATATTAGTAAAAATAGTGTCAATATCGCACGTTCTGCAGGTAGCCCAAGCATAAAAATTGAAACAATTGAAACAACATGGCAAACAATTATGGCTGGTATTCAAGAAACAAAGCAAATTCAAGCGGAGACAGCGAGAAATCGTGAGGAAGGTCGAAAACGTATAGAACGCCTACAGCTTGAATATGAAAAACTTAAAAAAATGTAACCTTAAAGCTTCTTGCAGTTTGCAAGAAGCTTTTTCTTGCGCAGGATATTTAAATTTTTTCAGCAAATGCGTGAGATACAGAATTCTCACATCTCAATAGGTGGTGAGATGTGAGAATTTAAGCTACTTTTCAGATCTCTCCTAGATTTGTCTTTGACAAAAAAGAAAATAGTAATTATGATTATTCTAATGAGAATGATTATCAATGTAGGAAGTGTGTGGATAGATGGTTATTACAGCAATACCATTACACGAAGATTCTAGTAGTGGAGTGAAGAAACAATAATGGGCAAAGTAAATGTAACTGGATTGTCTTGTGAAACATTAAAAGATGGGGCACTTGCCATTAATATGACGGAAACGCTTATACTCGTATCACAAAATCGGTATCAGGGATTAATGCATATAGAAGAGCTGTATAACGCCATGCATATTGATGTAGATGAGAAACATCGTATTTTAGAGCAGGAGCGAAAACGATTAAAAAAACAAAAATTACAGCTTGCGGAAGAAGTGCAAAAATTAAAGCAGCAAAATGTGGTATTACAAAAGAAGTTGACTGAATATAATTGTGCAGTTGATGAGCTGAAGGAGCTTCGCAGACAAAATACTGAGCTACTTTTTGAATTAAGTAAATACACTGCATTGTCGAGAGAGTCACTTTCAGGCCCTCTCAAATCAATGATTCGTGATATGCGGGAGCAGGGTGTAGGTATTAAGGAAATCCATATTCGTATTAAACGGCAAATTAATCCAGATATTAGCTATAGAATGGTGCGTAACTATATTTCTGAGCTTGAATTTGAGGATAATGTATAGCTCCATATAGAAAGGCTGTAAATTAAGCATTTACAGTTCCAGAGCTAAGTCCTATAATTAGTCTATTCTTTAAAAATTGCGCAAAGTCGTAATCGATTTCAACAAGAGTAGGAGAGTTAGAGGCAATGTCAAATGAAAAAAAAGGGGTTTTGGCAGCGTTCTTGGCTTATGTCTTCTGGGGTGCCTTTCCTCTATATTGGAAATTACTCGAGCATGTACCGAGTATGGAAATATTATTATCTCGAGTCATCTGGTCCTTTGTCTTTACGGTACTAGCAGTAGTCCTATTTGGCATGCGTAAGGATCTTCTAGCAGATTTAAAGTATTTATGGTCACACCAAAAGCATTTCTGGCAGTTGGCAGGAGCATCCTTTGTCATTTCTATGAACTGGTATTTATATATTTGGGCAGTTACACATAACCATTTAATTGAGACCAGCTTAGGCTATTATATTAATCCGCTGCTTTCAGTTATTTTTGGGGTTATCTTCTTTAAAGAGACGCTTAATCGTGCACAATGGGTAGCTACAGGAATTGCCTTTCTTGCAGTCATTATTTTAACGATTAACTATGGTTCAGTTCCGTGGGTAGCACTGTTTATTGCATTATCCTTCGCCATTTACGGTGTATTGAAAAAGAAAATTTCACTTGATGCCACGAGAGGACTAGCTATAGAAACATTATTTATTTTACCAATTGCATTAGGCTATTACGTCTATCTGTTTACAACGCAGCAAGCCTCATTCTTACATGTTGATGTAAAAACAGATATCTTGATGATTGTTAGTGGCTTGGTGACAGCTATACCTTTAATTTTATTTGCAAAAGGTGCACAAAATATTCCGCTTTATTTACTAGGTTTTATACAATATGTCTCACCAACTATTGTATTAATTTTAGGGATTGTGTTATATAAAGAGCCGTTTAGTCAGGTAGAGTTAATTGCATTTAGTATTATTTGGGTAGCTTTACTACTGTTTTCTGGCTCGAAAATCATTGAAACGAGAAAGGCTCATCATAAATCTGCTTATAAGAACTTGTAGAAATTTTCTACAGGTTTTTTCTTTGTTACATTTATGTCAGTTAGCCAAGAGCATATCTCAGTCTTACTAAGAAGATGAAAGCCCCTTTACTTTTTTTATTGCATATAGTAAGATAATGACAAATTAGATAACAATGAAAATTATTGAGAGGTGCTTTTTGTGAGTGTAGTAGGTTCTAAATAGGAAATTACATCGAAATAAAATGATTGACGATAGGGGATTTATGGAAAAGTAACCCCTTATTTGATCATGCGTTTATTTCAATACCTATGAAGATACCTACAATACTTTATAAAGCGTGGTAATGCACTGACTAACTTCATGTTGATGAGGTTTTTTCAGGATGCTTATTACATACCCTTTGTAATGTGAAAGCTGTGGTATCCCCACAGCTTTTTTTATTTTAATAAAATCATTGCTATCTAATAATAGGTATCTTCATGAATGATTCTAAAAAATCATAGTGAGGAGCAATTAACAATGAATTATACTACTCTTGAGAAGTTACAATATAATGAATTGAAGGAAAAGGTAAAATGCTACTGTGTGAGTGGGTTAGGTAAACAGCTCTTGGATAAATTAGAGCCAAGTTCTAGCATATCTGTTGTGCGAAATCGATTGAACGAAACGACAGAGGCACGGGCCATTTTAGATGCAGAGGGGCATATTCCGTTTTTAGGCGTAACAAATATTGACAGCACCATCAAGAAGCTTGAAAAAGGGGTTATTTTAGACCCAAGTGAGTTAATAAGTATTTCTGATTTTTTACGTGGATGTCGCAAAATTAAAAAATTTATGTTGGAGAAGGAATTTTTTGCGCCAGTTCTTGCATCCTATGCTCTGTCGATGGCTGAATTTAAAAGTGTAGAAGAGGAAATAAATTTTGCGATTAAAGCTAATCGCGTAGATTCAGCGGCTAGTCGAGACCTAAAGCGCATCCGAAACCATATTGATGTGACAGAGGAGAAAATTAAAGAACGCTTAACAAAATTTTTAAACAGTAGTGCAAATAAAACCTATATACAGGAATTTTTTATTAGTAAAAAGGACGATCGTTACACAATTCCTATTAAGGCGTCCTATAAAAATCATGTGCAGGGAACAGTGGTGGAAATTTCAGCGAAGGGTGCTACAGTTTTTATAGAACCAAGTGCAGTCGCAAAATTAAATGTAGAGTTGGCGACCCTGAAAGCGGAAGAAGCTATCGAGGAATATCAGATTTTAGCTTCATTATCAGGACTTCTGATGGAAAATATTCGAGAAATCACGATTAATATGGAGTTGATTAGTCAGTATGATATGGTTTTTGCTAAAGCTAAGTATAGCAAGCAAGTAGGAGGCATTGAGCCAAGCTTGAATGATTATGGCACTATCAAGTTAATCAATGGGAAGCACCCTTTATTACCAGGGAATGCGGTGCCATTAACGTTTGAAATCGGTCAAGATTACCGAAGCTTGATTATAACAGGGCCTAATGCTGGTGGAAAAACGGTAGTCCTCAAAACGATTGGCCTTTTAACATTGGCAACCATGTCAGGCTTCCATATCATAGCCGAAAAAGGAACCGAAATAGCTGTATTTGATAATATCTTTGTAGATATTGGTGATAATCAAAGTATTGAAAATGCCCTTAGTACATTTTCATCTCATATGAAAAATATTTCGGACATTATGATGGCATCGAATAATCATACATTATTACTTTTTGATGAAATTGGCAGTGGGACGGAACCAAACGAAGGAGCGGCATTAGCTATATCTATTTTAGAGGAATTCTATCATATGGGCTGTATAACAGTAGCTACAACCCATTACGGTGAAATAAAACGTTTTTCTGAAATGCATAGTGATTTTATGAATGCGGCTATGCGTTTTAATAGCGAAACATTGGAGCCATTGTATCAATTAATGATTGGTGCCTCTGGCGAAAGTAATGCGCTTTGGATTTCACAGAAAATGAATATTCGCAAAACAGTATTACAGCGTGCGAAGGACTATTTGGACAATAAGGATTACCAGCTAGAACGGGTTCATGACAGTAAAATTAGAAGGCCTAAAATAGGAAAAGAGAGCACAAAGATGAACCATAAATTTTCCAAAGGGGATCGAGTGAAATTATTAGATTATGATGATGTTGGGCTTGTCTACAAAGAAGTAGATAATTACTATAATGTTGTCGTGTATTATAAGGAACAGTTTATGGAGGTAAATAGTAAGCGTTTGGTATTAGAGCTTTCTGCAACTGAACTATATCCTGAAGATTATGATTTGGAAACATTATTTGTAGATTATAAGGAACGCAAGCTTCAGCATGATATTGATCGTGGCTCGAAAAAAGCTCTACGCAAGATTCAAAAGGAAATGAGAAGGGATAACAGGTAAGGTTAGGATGGAATAGAGGAAAATTTCTATTTTTCTCGACCCTTTTTATATAAATCATAATAAAAATGACCTATTGTTATTTGGTGACAATAGGCCATTTTTTATTACAAAGTGTCAATTTGACCCTTAATGTAATAATAGGTTTCTTCAATTTTTTGCTTATACGGAAGATCGATTAAATCCTGTGAATCCTTATAGGCCATTTTTGCAATTTCATAGGCTGTTGTTAACTCACCAAAATGTGCATAACAGAGTGCCTTATAGGAGAAGCATTCATTAAAGCCTAAAATGTCAAATGGATGTAGAATGAAGGAAGGAATGTTTGTAAAATGTTCAAAAGCCTCTTTAGCTTCTTCATAACGACCTAGCAAATATAAGGATTTACCTTTTTCACAATAATATAAGCTTTTATCAAATTTAATCGCGCCCATATCCATAAGTGGACGAAAACGTTCTATTTCCTCTAGTGCCTTTTTATAATCATGGGTGTAATTGTTATAATAGTGAGCTCGTAATGTGAAAATAAAAGCATCCACATCCGCTTGTTCCACAAAAACACGATATTGCTCTAGCTTTGTTATCAAATGCTCTGCTTGCTCGAAATCATTGTCAACCATGGCACAAAACGCTGCTATACGATACATATCATCAATATAATAATAAAATTGGTTTTTATGTGCATTGGCAATTGATTCTTTAACAAGTTGCTTACCTGCTTCATATTCTCCGATAGCTAATTGAAAAATGCTAATATAATAAGCCATTTTCCCAGCATCTCGTGAATCAAGTTGATAATTTTCCTGCTCAGCTTCTTCCTTAGCCTGTAAGATACAGGAATAAGCCATTTTATAGTTTCGACCTTCCATGAAAACAGCTGATTGTATGACATAGGTTTCAAACCAATGACTCAGTAAATTAATTTCTTTAAATATAAAGCGTGCACGATTGAGTGGCGATTCCCATGTCGTTATGCCTGCTTGATATTGTGCTACCGCGTAAATATACAGTAAACGACCTGCTTCATAGCTAAGTGGTAGCTCTTCAACATAAGGCTTAATCATCTCTATAGTTTGTTCCAGGTTTTTAGTATCACCAAGCTGTATTTCTGCATAAAAAATTTCCACCTGCTCTAAAAGATGTCGTATTGTAGAAGGTGCTATTTCTTCAAGTAATTCACTTGCTTTTACCCCTAAACGCTCCGCGATATAGTCAAGGCTTTCCATCGAGGGCTTAGCCTTATCATTTTCAATTTGACTTAGCATTCCTTTTGTAAGACGATCGCCAGCAAGAGCCTCTAATGTTAATTTTCGTTCCTTTCTTAAATTGCGAATTCGTGTACCTAAAGAGTTCACTGCCTCGCCTCCTTTATTTATAACATGACCTTTGTTTAATTATATTAAACTTTCTCTTGCGTGAAAAGTAGAAGTTATGCTATATTTTGTTTAATAAAATTAAACTTTTAATTTTTATTAAAAATTTGGAGGGTTTTAGAATGGATGAAACAGCAAAATATAATAAAGCAACCTATCATTTATGGACATTTACAGCCAGCAAATTGATAGCGATGCTAGGGACAAATGTGCTATCCTTTGGGATCAGTTTGTATATCTTAGCCATGACGGGGTCTGCAACAAACTTTGCGACCAACATGATATGTTCAGTATTACCGCGAGCACTTGTTGCACCTATAGCTGGCCATGTTGCTGATAATTACCCGAAAAAACGTACAATTCTACTTGCACAAGCAGGAACGATTTTAACAGTAGGGGGCTTACTGCTCTATACAGAAACAGTAGGGATGTCAGTTTATGCTATTTATGTAGCAACAGTTGTTAATACGATTTGCTCCGCTTTTTCAGGTGTAACATTTTCATCAGCTATCGCAACATTGGTCAATCCAGAGCGATTACAGCGTGCCATATCATTTAACCAATTATCAGTGTCAGTTGCTGCAATAGGGGGGCCTATAATCGGGGGAATGATGTATGGTTTTTTCTCAATGAAAGTATTTTTAATAGTCAATATGATTGCCTATTCAATTGCTTTTCTCTTGGAGGCAACGATGAACTTCACCCTTTATAGTACAAGAGATGGAGATGTGAAAAAGGAAAAGATTTGGGAAGGACTTACTAGTGGCTTTCGCTACATTAAGCAGCAAAAGGTTATTAAAACCGTAATGTGGATGTCATTATGGATTAATTTATTCTTCTCTGCCATTGTTGTTGGTGGGACTTATATTATTATTGAATTACTAAAAGTAAAATCTACACATTTTGGCTTTATCGA
>Ga0213828_1001188_pt1 | contig 22141 bp, 18 predicted proteins | sample MC6MC0897MG_FD_180664 | JGI IMG/M metagenome (GOLD analysis project Ga0213828, IMG submission 180664) | Enriched soil aggregate microbial communities from Iowa State University, Ames, United States - MC6-MC0897-MG | ecosystem: Environmental > Terrestrial > Soil > Unclassified | place: USA: Iowa... | reverse complement strand
TTGCACGTCGCTCGCGATTCTCTTGGCCATCAGGGTCACGGTCAAGAACTCCCCACGCTTATCGGCCGGAACGCGGTCCATTTTGTCACGCCCAAAGTCGGTGTGTTTCCCCTGCTCGAAACGGGGGTAATACCCCTTTCAAAAATAGCGTGCCTGTGTTCCGCCAGCGAACACCTTTTGAGCCGGCAGTCCGGCCACAAAGCGCGTGTCAGCAGCATCCTGCCGCGCGCGCAATGCGACACGTGCTTCGGCCAATTTCCAATGACATACCCCCCTTCCGTAATAGTCTTCGTCAAGCAGCATGTCGGCATATACGATGCCCACGTATTCGGTAGGCGATATGCGGACCATGCGGAATGGTTCGTGGCTGGATATTGTCGGCACGTGATCAGATACGGCGTTCGATGCAGCGCAGCGAGGCGCGTTGCTGGCGCCGAACTGTGCGGTACCTTCTACCACGCTAAATGCCGATTTGCCGTCGGCTGCACTAGCAAGGTCCGATGCATTGTCAAGGATCAGCCGTACTTCATACGCGTGCGCAGGAGCGGGGTTCAGCTTGCGCAGCGCTGGCTTGGGCGCCGTGGAGTTAGCGCCAACCTCGGCCTGAGTATCTGCATAGCTCGTCTCGCAATGCGCAGCGGCAAGCAGCGTCAAGGCGGGTAATACGAGGCGCAAGGCCGGCGCCGAGAGAAATCGAAAAGCGTGCGGCAAGGCGACGTTTCCTTTCTAGTTATTGATATTGAAGGCCTATTCAACGACCAGCGAACGACTCATCAGCGATCGCTGCGCCGAAGGCGGGATTATCGCATCGCCGATATGCAGGCGTAGCTGTCTTTAGCTTGTACGCCAATCCTCCTTGCCGAAGTCTGGCGTTCTTGGGGATATTGACGCGTGGATGAGCTTGCATGACTTCCAATCGCCCGCTCGAAATCGGGTACGCTCCGATGCTGGAAAATTCGGGACAACACGATATGTGGCGCAAGTTAGGCAAGATGTCTCTGCTGGTGGGTTGGGCGCTTTGGTTGGCTGCCATGGCGTGGTTCGCGGTGGGCATGCTGCGGTATGTACCATCCGCGGATGCGACGCTGACGCCGATTTTCCTTACGCCAGGGCAGACGGCGCACGCCGAGGTATACCGTATCCGCGAGGCGCCATTATGGATGGAGGCGCGTTTCGGCGGACCAATGGGCAGAAAGCGGCCCGAATTGGGAGAAACTACAACGCGTGTGGGGGCGCCTGGTGCGGCGCCGGGCTTCGCAGACCCTGGAGAGCCGGTGCGGATTCGTGTACGAGATGGTAGGAGACTAGACGTAGTGATGGTCGCGGCTGCCCGCAGCAGCGCCAGCTCGACGCATTTCTATCGCAAGCTGTGGCCTGAAAGTCATATAGATGGTGTGCTGCCCGAGACCGTGCCGTCCTTTCCAAAGCTGGCGAAGGGGACCTCGTCGCTTACCTTCACGGTGCAAGAAATCGGGCCGACGCTTTTGGGCGAGCAGATCGAACTGGAAATCAGCACACCCATCGGCCTCAAGCGTACCGCGCCCGGCTGGGACGACGTCTCCACCTTCATTTTTTGGCCTTTCATCGCTGCGATCCTGGGCGTTTGGGCACTAGTGTGGGCGGGGCTCACCTGGTGGTATCGTCGCCGGCTTCGCCGGAAGCGCCCCGTGCATTGACCCAAAGGTTCTCCATATCCACCACTGTCGAAGACCAACCATCCCATGGGACAGCTGGTGCGTCTTGGAGGCGGCGGCAGACATTTCCGTATCGTCGTCGGCTGTGACAGCGGGGAGTTGATTAGCAGCCGCGGCGGATAGGGTTTGTAGCCTACTCCGTAAGCCTCCGATGCTTTAATAATGTTCCTCACTCCATGCTGCAATTACCGCTGCGTATTGGTACTTATGCTTGGTATATAAATGACCGGTCCTGGCTGGTTGCAGAACTTCGTGGCCCGTCCGCCTTCGACCCAAAGTGGTCTCTCGTCTCTACATTTCGAAGATTCCGATGGCGGTTAGCAAAGAAAGCGTTGGATCACAGCCATTGCAACGCGCCACCATGCGGATCCGTCCAGGCCGACGCATGGCCATTGGTACATAACAGGAACATCCCGGACGGTTGCGGCGTGGCCGCGGGCAAGAACTGCGGAAATACCAATGGACTTTCATTGCTGATCCAGACGCAACGCGAGGCCAACATGCTGCGTGCAAATTCATTGCGCAGTGCCTGGTCCATAACGTAGTTCAGAACAGCGGAGTGATACACAACCACGGTCGCTTCCGCCGGAGCCTTTTCGATTAAGGAAGCAAGATCCCGCAGCAGATCGCCCCGGACGATCTGAGGCGGCTCGCGTCCGCAGATCCGCAGCGCCGACTGAAGGCGTGCGAGTCGATTGCCATCCTCGGGCCACACCAGGTCTTCAAGCCACTTCCTATCTTCGTCGCAATGAACGTCGATTGGGCTCAAATCCAGTCCAGCCCTCCACATGATTTCAGGATAGGTGTGGGGGAGCGGACCCGCGCCGGTGACCTCACAAGGGAATACCGGATAGTCCGAATCGTCTCGACACGGAACCAGGCGTTGGGAACCCCAGTCGTAGCCGTATTTGTCCATCAGCAGGCACAGCCCTGCGGAGGCCCCCACCTCGATGAGCGCTATCTTGCCCGCGATCGAAGCGAGAGCAGGCAGCAATACCGCACAGCGCCCTGGTTCGTTGGTCTGCGTGGAACGCGCCAACATGAGGGCCCGGATGGCGTCGCCATGTTGCGCCAAGCCTGCATCGAATTCCGCAGTCGAGGTAGGCGCACCTACGGTATGCCGGAACGCTGCAAACAGCAGGTTTGGTTGCTGCTTATCTGCAGGCAGACCCTGTAAAAACGCCAGTGCGTCAAACGAATTCGCGACATGCAATGCCCATTTTTCATACAACGGCGAGCGACCCGCCGCCTCGATCTTTGCAAACCTCAAGTAGCGGTCAGCAATCGGATCCATTCCATCCCCCCTTACGCAGATGAGTCCCGGCTGAGTAGCACCGCTCGCGGAAGTCAGCCATGCTACTAAGCACCTAGCTGCTGGAATTGACGTTGCATTATGACCGCTCCTGGCCGATGGAGGTCGTTGCCAATATCACGCCTGAGTTCCTTCATGACGTATCCGGGGGTATTGGGGGCGCCTGCAAGCCGCGGAAAGTCATGAGACGCAGAGTCACGCCGCTGGTCGTGCCACCTCTAAGGCCAATCCGTCGCCATTTAGACGGTCCAAGGCCAGCGATACGGTCCGGCCGTCCTCGAGGCTCATGACCGCCATTCCCGCCCCCGCCAGCAAATCCCCCCAACAACGCTAAAATACCGCCTCGCGGCATACCGCCCGCTTTCCCGGCTTTCTTCAATCCTGCGCCTCGCGCCCTCACAACGATGAAAAAACTGACTGCTGTACTTCTTGTGTCCGCCACCGCTCTGCTCACGGCTTGCGGTCCCAGCGACAACGCGCCTGCCGCTGGCGCCCAAGCGCCGGCCACGCCCAAGAAGGTCGTCGTTGGCCTGGACGACAACTTCCCCCCGATGGGATTCCGCGACGCCAGCAACCAGATCGTCGGCTTTGACATCGACATGGCCAAGGAAGCCAGCAAGCGTCTGGGCATCGAAGTGGAATTCAAGCCGATCGACTGGAGCGCCAAGGAAGCCGAGCTGAACGGCAAGCGCGTCGACGTGCTGTGGAACGGTCTGACCATTACCGAAGAGCGCAAGAAGAACATCAGCTTCACCGCGCCGTACATGGCCAACCACCAGATCATCATCGTGGGCAACACGTCGCCGGTGAAGGTCAAGAATGATCTGGCTGGCAAGGTCATCGGCGCGCAGGACGGCAGCAGTGCCACCGACGCCATCGCTAAGGACCCGGTTGCCGCGCAGATCAAGGAAGTGAAGAAGTTCGGCGACAACGTCACCGCGCTGATGGATCTGGCTGCTGGCCGTCTGGATGCCATCGTGGTGGATGAAGTGGTTGGCCGCTACCTGATCAGCAAGCGTGCGGGCGAGTATCGCGTGCTCGAAGAGAACTTCGGTACGGAAGACTACGGCGTTGGCGTGCGTAAGGACGATACCGAGTTGCTGGCCAAGCTGGATAAGACGCTGGATTCGATGAAGCAGGACGGCACCGCCGGCCGCATCGCCACCCAGTGGTTCGGCGCCAACATCATCAAGTAAGCGGGAAGGCGCCTGTGGCCTAGCCGGCCGCGGCGCCTTTGCCGTTGCAGTTCGCAGCCCGCCGCAGTGCCGTAAGGCCAGGCGGGCTTGCCCATGATTCTCTCTTGCCCTCGCGGCGCGAACCCACTGCATGGACTACGTACTCTCCCTTCTGGGGCCCCTGGCGGAAGGCGCGAAAGTGACCTTGACGCTGTTTTTCATCACGCTGGCGCTTGCCGTGCCGCTGGGCCTGGTGCTGGCCCTGGCTCGCATCTCGAAGTGGCCGCTGCTGAGCCGCGCGGTCAATGGCTATATCTGGCTGATGCGCGGCACGCCGTTGATGCTCCAGATGCTGTTCATCTACTTCGCGCTGCCGTTCGTGCCGGTGATCGGCATCCGGCTGCCAGATTTTCCGGCGGCGGTGGTGGCGTTTGCGCTGAACTATGCGGCGTATTTTGCCGAGATCTTCCGCGCCGGTATCCAGTCGGTGGATCGGGGGCAGTACGAGGGCAGCAAGGTGCTGGGCATGACGTACCTGCAGACGCTGCGCCGCATCGTGCTGCCGCAGATGGTGCAGCGCGTGCTGCCGCCCATGAGCAACGAGACCATTACGTTGGTCAAGGATACTTCGCTGATTTACGTGCTGGCGCTGAACGACATCCTGCGCACCGCGCGGGGCATCGTGCAGCGCGATTTCACGACCACGCCGTTCCTCGTCGCCGCTGCCTTCTATCTGTTGATGACGCTGCTCCTGACGTGGTTCTTCCAGCACATGGAAAAGCGCTATGCAAAATATGACCAATAATTCCCCGGCCGGGCTTAGTCAGCGTCCGGTCATGATCGAAGCCCGCAATATCGTCAAATCGTTCGGTTCGAACCGCGTGCTCGACAACGTGTCGCTGAACCTGGAGCAGGGCGAGGTCGTGGCGGTGATCGGCCCGTCGGGGTCGGGTAAGAGCACGTTTTTGCGCTGCTTGAATCATCTTGAGACCATCGACGAAGGCAGCATCCAGATCGAAGGCGAAACAATGGCTGCCTCCGTACCGGGCGGCCGCAGCCAGTACGCCAGCGACGGCGACGTGCGGCGCATCTGCCGCAAGATGGGCATGGTGTTTCAGTCGTTCAATCTGTTCCCGCACATGACGGTGCTGCAGAACATCATCGAAGCGCCCATTACCGTGAAGGGTATGTCGCGCGCGGAGATCGTGCCGAAGGCGGAAGAGCTGCTGCGCAAGGTGGGTCTGTCGAACAAGCGCGACAACTATCCGACGCGCCTGTCCGGCGGTCAGAAGCAGCGCGTGGCGATCGCGCGCGCGCTGGCGATGGAGCCGGACATCATGCTGTTTGACGAGCCGACGTCGGCGCTGGACCCGGAGCTGACCGGCGAAGTGCTGCGCACCATGAAGCAGCTGGCTGACGAGCGCATGACGATGTTGGTCGTGACGCACGAAATGGGGTTTGCGCGTGAAGTGGCGCACCGGGTCATTTTCATGGACGATGGCCGCATCGTCGAGGAAGCGCCGTCCGCCGAGTTCTTTGCCGCGCCTCAGCATGCGCGCAGCCGCGAGTTCCTGGCGCATATGCTCTGATCCGAGCCGCCGCCGCATACCGTGAAGCCCGCCTTGCCGCGGGCTTTTCTATATGATGCCTACCCATGCAATCCGCGCCGATTCCCTCGCAAGTTGTTTCTGACGCGCCGCCGTTGCTCAGGCTTCGAGGCCTGTACAGCGAGCGCCTGGCGCCAGTTAGCCTGGATCTGGCTGCGGGCGAGTGCGCGGCGGTGGTCGGCGCGTCGGGATCGGGCAAGTCGCTGCTGTTGCGGCAGATTGCGGATCTGGATCCCGGGCATGGTAAAGCGGAACTGGACGGGCGTCGCCGGTCGGCCATGCGCGGTTTCGAGTGGCGGCGTCTGGTGGTGTATTGCCAGGCCGAGGCAGGATGGTGGGATGACCATGTGTCCGCGCACTACGCGGACCGCGCGGGCGCGATCGCCATCATGGAGCGCCTCGGGCTGGCTGAGGTCAAGTTCGACGCGTTGGTTCATGAGCTGTCCACGGGCGAGCGCCAGCGGATGGGCTTGGTGCGCGCGCTGATGCAGAACCCGCGCGTCTTGCTGCTGGATGAGCCGACCGCCGCGCTGGATCAGGAGGCGACAACGTTAGTCGAGGCGGAACTGTCACGCGTCCTGGCTGCCGGCGCTGCCATTCTGCTGGTGACGCATAGCCTGGAACAGGCCGAGCGCCTGGCGCGCCGGCGTTGGCGGATGACGCAAGGCCACATGGAGCCGCTATGGACGTGATCAAGCTGCAGGCGCTGGATCTGGTGATCGCGTCGCTGCTGGTGCTGCTGAGCGCCGGCATTTCCTTTGCGCTGCGCCTGAATCTGCAACGGCAGGTGCTGTGGGCGGCGGTGCGCACGGTGGTGCAACTGCTGCTGGTCGGTCAGATCCTGCGCATTGTGTTCGCCCATGCCGCGCCGTGGCTGACGGCGCTGGTGGTGGCGGTGATGATGGCGCTGGCTGCGCGCGAAGTCGCGGCCCGGCCGAAGGCCCGCCTGACCGGGCATGGCAATGGCTGGGTCGGGACATTGGCGGTGGTCAGCACGACGCTCGTGACTGCGTTGTTCATCCTGAATACGGCGCTGCGCCCGGACCCTTGGTTTGATCCGCGCTACACGATTGCGTTGGTCGGGATCGTGCTGGGCAGCGTATTGAATGCGGCCAGTCTGGCATTGGACGGAATGCTGTCGGGCGTGCGCCGCGAAAGGCTGGGCATCGAGGCGCGCCTGGCGCTGGGCGCGACCGTGCATCAGGCGTTTTCGTCGTTGCTGCGCGAGTCCGTGCGGCGCGGCATCGTGCCCAGCATCAACCAGATGTCGGCGGCCGGGATCATTACCTTGCCTGGCATCATGACCGGGCAGATCATTGCGGGCATGGATCCGGTGGACGCGGCCAAGTATCAGATCTTGTTGATGTTTCTGCTGTGCGGCGCGAGCGGCATGGCGGCGATGGGAGCGGCTTATGGGGCAATGCGCCGTCTGACGGATGAGCGGGGGAGGCTGCGGTTGGACAGGCTGATGTCGGGATCTGCGCCTCGTCGGTAAAGGCGCATCAGGCGCATCAAAGGATGGCTTGCAGGCCTTTGTCCGCCAGGATGTTCAGAAGTTTAAGGGCCGGGCCGGTCGGACGCGTGTCGCCTTGCTCCCATTTCCGGACGGTCGAAGCGCTGGTGTGCAGATGCAGGGCGAAGACAGGTTGGCTAAACCGTAGGTCTTCGCGGAGTCGCTTGATGTCGCCCGGACTGAAGTGGCGGACGGGCGCCGGACAGATCGCGTCAAAGTCGCGCATCGTGACTTTGTCTATAGCCCCGGCCCGGTAAAGCGCGGCGAGATCGTCGCGCAAAGATTCAATGAGTTTGGTCACAGTTCACCTCCAACAACACGCCTGCCTGCAGCGCTTTGAAAAGGGCGGATTCCGTCAGGCTGAGAAAGACCTTGCCGGCGAATTGCAGGGCTTTTTTCTCAGCGGCGGTGATGTTGGCCTTGTCGTTTTTCGGATAACCGTGCAGGAACACGTATCGGCTCCCAATACACGCGGACAACACCGTGCGGTATCCGTCGCGTTTGCCTCCCCCGGGTCGGGCAATACGCATCTTATAAAGGTGGCCGCCCAGATCCACGTCGATAAGACCGCATTCCATTTCACGGACTGCGCTGCACAGCACGGCATCAGAGAGCCTTTCCGTAGATTGCCAGCGGGAAAAATCCTTTCGCTTCAAAATCACCATCGACGAACACTCGGAAGTATACCCGTAACGGGTATGTTTGTGTCGCGCATTCTTCACGCGAGCGTTCGCTAGAACATACGTTCGGAAGAGGTGAAGGAGGTGGTCTGGCAGACCGTAAGTCAGTCGGATTTTGGCGATAGCTAGCAGTCGCGGATGTTGCAGGGGGTCAGAAAACTTATTAAGCCCCCTCCATAACCCGCCGCAAAAAAAAACCGGCAGCCCCAACGGGACTGCCGGTTTTTCACATGCCCGCCAGCCGGCTAACGCCAGCCAGCAAGGGCAGTGGGCTTAGCCGATCGAGGCCAGCACCTTGTTCAGCGTGGCGCTGGGGCGCATGGCCTGGCTGGCCTTGGCTTCGTTCGGCTGGTAGTAGCCGCCGATGTCCACGGGCTTGCCTTGGGCGGCCTTGAGCTCGTCCAGGATCTTGTTCTCGCCTTCGGAGAAAGCGATCGCGGCCGGGGCGAACTGGGCGGCCAGGGCGCGGTCTTCGGTCTGGGCGGCCAGGGCTTGGGCCCAGTACATCGCCAGGTAGAAGTGGCTGCCACGGTTGTCCAGGCCGCCGACCTTGCGCTCGGGCGACTTGTTTTCGTCCAGGAACTTGGCCGTGGCCTGATCCAGCGTCTTGGCCAGGATCTGGGCGGTGGGGTTCTTGTACGTGCGGCCCAGGTGGTCGAGGGACTCGGCCAGCGCCATGAATTCGCCCAGCGAATCCCAGCGCAGGAAGCCTTCTTCCAGGAACTGTTGCACGTGCTTGGGGGCGGAACCGCCCGCGCCCGTTTCAAACAGGCCGCCGCCGGCGACCAGCGGCACGATCGACAGCATCTTGGCGCTGGTGCCCAGTTCCATGATGGGGAACAGGTCGGTCAGGTAGTCGCGCAGCACGTTGCCGGTGACCGAGATGGTGTCCAGGCCTTCGCGGATGCGCTTGACCGAGAACTTGGTGGCTTCGACGGGGTCGAGGATGCGCAGGTCCAGGCCGCTGGTGTCGTGGTCCTTGAGGTACTGCTTGACCTTGGCGATGACCTGGGCGTCGTGGGCGCGCTTTTCGTCCAGCCAGAAGACGGCGGGCGTCTTGGTGGCGCGGGCGCGGGTGACGGCCAGCTTGACCCAGTCCTGGATCGCGGCGTCCTTGGTCTGGCACATGCGCCAGAGGTCGCCGGCTTCGACGGCCTGTTCCAGCAGCACGGCGCCAGCGGCGTCGGTGACACGCACGGTGCCGGCAGCCGGGATGACGAAGGTCTTGTTGTGCGAACCGTATTCTTCAGCAGCCTGGGCCATCAGGCCGACGTTGGGCACGCTGCCCATCGTGACCGGATTGAAAGCGCCGTTGCGCTTGCAGTCGTCGATGACGGCCTGGTAGACGCCGGCGTAGCTGCGGTCGGGGATGACGGCCTTGGTGTCCTGCAGCTTGCCTTCGGCGTTCCACATCTTGCCGGAGTCGCGGATCATGGCAGGCATGGACGCGTCGACGATGACGTCGCTGGGCACGTGCAGGTTGGTGATGCCCTTGTCGGAATTCACCATTGCCAGTTGCGGCAGCGTCTTGTAGGCGGCGTCGATGTCGGCGGTGATCGCGGCCTGCTGGTCAGCGGGCAGCGACTGGATCTTGGCGTACAGGTCGCCAATGCCGTTGTTGGGGTCGAAGCCGGCCTGCTTGAGGGCGTCGGCGTGCTTGGCCAGAACGTCCTTGTAGAACACGGAGACCACGTGGCCGAAGATGACGGGGTCGGAGACCTTCATCATGGTGGCCTTCAGGTGGACCGAGAACAGCACGCCGTTGGCGCGCGCGTCGTCGATCTGGGCCTGCAGGAAGGACTTGAGCTTGGCGGTCGACAGCACGGCGGCGTCGATGATCTCGCCGGCCTTGACCGGGGTCTTTTCCTTCAGGACGGTCTTGGTGCCGTCAGCGGCGGTCAGTTCGATCTTGACGTCGCCGGCATCGGCGATAAGGGCCGACTTTTCGGTGCCGTAGAAGTCGCCTTCGCTCATGTGGGCGACGTGCGACTTGGAGTCGGACGTCCAGGCGCCCATCTTGTGCGGGTGCTTGCGGGCGTAGTTCTTGACCGACAGCGGGGCGCGGCGGTCGGAGTTGCCTTCGCGCAGGACCGGGTTGACGGCGCTGCCCTTGACCTTGTCGTAGCGGGCCTTGACGTCGCGCTCGGTGTCGTTGGCGGGGGCGTCCGGGTAGTCCGGTAGCTTGTAGCCCTGGTCTTGCAGTTCCTTGATGGCCGCCTTCAGTTGGGGCATCGAGGCGCTGATGTTGGGCAGCTTGATGATGTTGGCTTCGGGCTTGACCGCGAGGGCGCCCAGCTCAGCCAGGGCGTCGGACAGCTTCTGGCTGTCATCGAGGTAATCCGGGAACAGGGCGATGATGCGGCCTGCCAGCGAAATGTCGCGGGTCTCGACCGTGATGCCTGCGGGTTTGGCGAATGCCTGGACGATGGGCAGCAGCGAACGGGTTGCCAGTGCCGGAGCTTCGTCGGTGAGGGTATAGATAATCTTCGGAGTAAGAGACATGATCCTTGAATCTGTTCGGCTCAGGCGATTAACGCGCAAACCCGAACATGCTATGCGGCGTACGCCGGTAGATGTTGTCGAGAGTGGGTTCGTATGGCGGGACGCGCAGGCAAGCCGTCCCACCAACATGACTGCCGCCCGTCCTATTGTTTGGCTGGACCGGCCGGCCGATAAATGGGCCGTATCCGGGTCCGCCTTGGAAGGTGCGACCGCCACGAACCTTCCATTGTAATACCGTGCTACGCATTGCGCCGGGAAATGGTTCTGTTTCTTGATGGCGACGCAATATGCTTGTGACAGTTTTTGGGGGACGCATTGGACGGGGCGGGCGGAATTTGGCGTCAAAGCGTCTGCAATCGCCGTTTGACAAAGCCGGGCGATAGGAGGAAAGTACACCCCATGAATTTCCGCGCCGTCCGCATTTCGCTGATTATTACCATCATTCCTGGAATGGTGGGTTAGCGCGCGACCGCAACAGTCACAAGCCACCCGCCCCACGAGGCGGGTTTTTTGTGGCCGCCTCTGCCGGGCAAGCAACCCAAAGCAGAGAAACCATGTCCGATTCATCCTCCCACACACCCTCGGCATTCCAGGCTGGCTCCGCCACGCCGATGGAGTACCTGCGGCAGATCCTGACCGCCCGGGTATACGACATTGCCCGTGAAACCGAGCTGGATCTGGCGCGTGGGCTGTCCGCCCGGCTGGGCAACACCGTTCATTTCAAGCGCGAAGACAACCAGCCGGTGTTCTCGTTCAAGGTGCGCGGCGCCTACAACAAGATGCGCAACACGCCGCGCGCCGCGCTGGAGCGCGGAGTCATCACGGCGTCGGCGGGCAACCATGCGCAGGGCGTCGCGATTTCGGCGGCCAAGCTGGGTGTGCGGGCCATCATCGTCGTGCCGCAGACGGCGCCGCAGGTGAAAGTGGACGCGGTGCGCGCCCACGGCGGCCCGACCGTGACGGTGGTGCAGGCCGGCGATTCGTACAACGACGCTTATGCGCATGCGCAGACGCTGGCGCAGGAGCAGGGCCTGACGTTCGTGCCTGCGTTCGACGATCCCTACGTGATCGCGGGGCAGGGCACGGTGGGCATGGAGATTCTGCGCCAGCATCCCGAGCCGCTGCACGCGATTTTCGTGCCGATCGGCGGCGGCAGTCTGGCGGCTGGCGTGTCGACCTATGTGAAGGCGGTGCATCCCGGCGTGAAGGTCATCGGTGTGCAGACCGAGGATTCCTGCGCGATGGCGCAATCGCTGCGCGTGGGCGAGCGGGTCATCCTGGCCGATGTCGGTCTGTTCTCGGACGGGACGGCCGTCAAGCTGGTGGGCGAGGAAACCTTCCGCCTGTGCCGCGAGTATCTGGATGAAGTGATCCTGGTGGACACGGACGCGGTCTGCGCGGCGATCAAGGATGTGTTTCTGGACACGCGTAGCGTGCTGGAACCCGCGGGTGCGTTGGCGGTGGCGGGGTTGAAGAAGTACGTGGAGCGCGAAGGCGCGCGCGGGCAGTCGCTGGTGGCGATCACGTCGGGCGCGAACATGAATTTTGACCGCATGCGCTTTGTGGCGGACCGCGCCGAAGTGGGCGAGGCGCGCGAGGCGGTGTTCGCGGTCACCATCCCCGAAGAGCGCGGCAGCTTCCGCCGGTTCTGCCGGGTGATCGGGCAGCGCAGCGTGACGGAGTTCAATTACCGGATCGCAGACGCGCGTACCGCCCGCATCTTTGTCAGCGTGCAGATCGCGCGGCGCGGTGAGTCCGCCGAAATCCTGGCCGCGCTGCAGGCAGAAGGATTCTCGGCCTCCGACCTGACGAACAACGAAGTCTCGAAGCAGCACATCCGCTACATGGTGGGAGGACGTTCACCGCTGGCTGGTGGCGAGCGCCTTTTCCGCTTTGAGTTTCCGGAGCGGCCGGGCGCGCTGATGAAGTTCCTGTCGGCGATGGCGCCCAACTGGAACATCAGCCTGTTCCATTACCGCAATCAGGGCACTGACTTCAGTTCGGCGCTGGTGGGCATTCAGGCGCCGGTGGCGGATGATGCGGCGCTGGATGGGTTCTTGCGGCAGCTTGGGTATGCGCACGCCGAGGAAACGGATAACGAGGCTTACCGGCAGTTCCTGATTTGAATGTTCGGCTGGGCATGCAGCCGGATGATCAGCCGGGCTTCCAAGCGGGCGTCCAATCCGCTGTGTACTCGGTCGCTACTTCGGCGCTATCTGGGCGTTAACTGGATGTCCCGCCACCTTTGCAGCCCGGCTTGCGCGGTAATTCCACGCCGGGCTTCAAGCGCAGCGTCGAGCGGCCCTGCGTTTGGGTCAGTTCCAATGCGCTCGCGCGCCACGCCGGGACGTCGTCGAACGCGATGGCGGGCGTGGCGCTGGAAGCGGATTTCGCGTCGGGCCGTTCGAATTGCAAGGCTGGCAGGCCCACACATGTGTCGTCGAAATCCAGCCGCGCCAGCTCGCGTCCATCGCTCAGGCGCACCGCGCGGAACGCCAGGGGCGCATCCACGAATTTGGTGATCTCGGGCACGTATTGCAGGTCGCCGTGCGCGTCTTGTACGCGGGCGGCCGGCTGCAGCACGACGACCTTTCTGCCCGGCGGCACTGCCAGATAGGCCACGTCGCCGGCGATATCCAGCAGTTTTCCTGGGCCAAGGTTTTGCGCCTTCAGCGGCGCATGGCGGATCATCACGGTTTCGTTCCAGGCCGAGTCCACGCGCGTCCAGCCGGGCAGGCGGGCGTCCTCGAACCGCGTGCTGTGGATGCTGTCGCGGTCCGGCTTGTCGGAAAGCGGCAGGCGCTGCACACGTAGTGAGCCGTTGACGACCTGCAGATGTGCGAGCACGGTGCTGGCGCTGGAACTGGTAAAAAACACCAGCACCGCATCGGTTTCCAGCATGGCGACCGGACCAGGGCAGAAGAACGCGCGAGCCTGCCGCGCATTGCTGCCAGGATAGAGCAGCGCGCCGACGTCGGTGCCGCACAAGGGCTTGCCTTGGAAGGTGATGGTGGTGGCGCGCGTGGTCTGGCGCTGACCGGTGTTCCAGTCGCTGCGGCTGCCGGTCGCCACGTCGACGACGAGGCCGTGATTGTCGTAGACCACGGCGGCGCCGGAGGGCGCGGCAAACAGGCTGAGCAGAAACGCGAGGGCGCGGCGGGTGGGCACGGCGGACTCCCTGAATGGCACAAGGGGTGACTATATACCGGTGTGTCTGCGCTGGGTGTCTGACATTGATGATGAAGGCCGGTGCACGTTCGCCCGGTGTCTGACACCCGTGTGAGATGGTCTGCACCCTGCGGGGCTGCGGCAGGGGTGTCAGACACCTACGATGCTGAGACTGGCGTCAGACACTCAGGAGGCTGAGCGATCAGCCAGCCCATCCACGTGGATCTGCGCCTGGCCCTGCGGACAATGCTCTACTCGCGCCCGCACGCGGTATACGCGGCGCAGCGTATCGGGCGTCACCACATCGCCCGGCAGCCCCTCGGCTTCGATCGCGCCAGCGTGCAGCAGCAGCGCGTGGTCAGCGTGACGCAGCGCGATGTTCAGGTCATGCAGCACCACCAACGTGATCAGGCGGTGCAGCCGCGTCTGGCGGCGCAGCACGTCCATGACGTGGAATTGATAGTTCAGATCCAACGCCGACAAGGGCTCATCAAGCAGCAGCAGGCGCGGACGCCGCACCAGCGCCTGCGCCAGCGACGCCAGCTGCTTCTGCCCACCGGACAGTTCGTCCAGGTGGCGGCTGGCCAGCGGCGCGATGCCCAGTTCGGTGATGACCGCCATGGCGTCTTCCATCAGCGCATGGCCAGGCTGTCCGTGACGGCCGGATCGCGCCGCCACGAGCACGGATTCGAAGACGGTCATGTGCACGCCCTTCGGCAGGGCCTGTGGCATGTACATCGCGCATTCGGCGCGGCGGGACGGGCTGGCGTTGGCCAGGTCCTCGCCGTCCAGCCAGATCGCGCCTTGCATTACCGGGTGCAAACCGGCCAGCGTCTTGAGCAGCGTCGATTTCCCGCTGCCGTTCGGCCCCAGCAGCGCGGTGACGGCGCCTTCGGCCATGGGGCCGGCGCTGGCGTTGCGCAGCACCGGCCGCCCGCCATAGCCGGCGGACAGGGCCTGGATGCGTAGCTGCGTCATCGTCAGGATTGCAGCACCAGCGTGCCGCGCATGTGCTGCGCGTGCGCGGGGAACGAGCAGTAGTAGGTGTACGACTGGCCCGCGCGCAGGCGGCTGACGGGGAAGGTGACGGTGGCCGTTTCGCCGCCGCCCAGCATGGGCGTCTTGGCAAGGATGCGGGCGTCGCCCGGCGCCAGGAAGTCGCTGCTGGCGCCGGCCTTGATGCCGTCGACCATCACGGCATCGATGTCTTCCGTTTTGGTCAGCACCCAGTTGTGGCCCGCCTTTTCCTTGCTGTTCTTGCCCGTGTGGATCAAACGCACGGTGAAGTCCTGGCAGGTCGCGGGCACGACAATGTGGTCGGGGCCGAATTGCTTGCCGGGACGGCCTTCGACGTCGATGGAGCAAGCGGGCGCGGCATGGGCGGTGCCGGCGATCGTCAGGGCCGCGAGCGTCAGCGTCAGGCGGAATTTCATCGGGGTGTCTCCTTGTTGCGGTTAATGCCGTCAGGCGCGCTTGAGGGCGCGCACGACGATGGTGAGAAAGAAGGGAATGCCGACCAGCGAGGTCACGATGCCGACCGGGATGAGCGCGCCGGGCAGCACGGTCTTGGATGCCACGGACGCCAGCGACAGGATCAGCGCGCCGGCCAGCGCGCTGCCGGGCAGGTAGTAGCGGTGGTCTTCGCCCAAGAGCAGCCGGGCGATGTGCGGGGCGACCAGGCCGACGAAACCGATCGTGCCGACGAACGACACGGCCAGCGCCGCCAGCGCGCTGACGCGCAGCAGGCTGACGAGGCGCAGCCGCTTGACGTCGATGCCGAAGCTGGCCGCGCGTTCCTCGCCCAGCCGCACGGCCGTGAGCTTCCAGGCGTCGCGCATTGAAAACGGAATGGCCAGGACCAGCGCCGCGGCCATGACGCCGACGGTGGTCCAGTTGGCGCGCGCCAGGCTGCCCATGGTCCAGAAGACGATGCCTTGCAGGGCCTCCTCGCTGGCGACGAATTGCAGCAGCATCACCAGCGCCTGGAACGAATACACCAGCGCGATGCCAAAGAGCACCACCCCCAGCGTCGAGCCGCCGCGCCAGCGCGCCACGCGTTCCAGCACCAGCACGGACAGCAGGGTGCAGGCGAAGGCCGATACGGAAACCGTCATGCCCGCCGGCAGCGCGGGCAGATGCCAGTCCAGCGTGATGGCAAGCGACGCGCCGAACGCCGCTGCGGCCGAGACGCCCAGGGTGTAGGGGCTGGCGAGCGGGTTGTCCAGCATGGTCTGCATCTCGGCGCCGCCCAGGCCCAGCGCCACGCCGACCAGCAACGCCATCAGCGCATAGGGCAAGCGGAATTGCCAGACGATGACGCGCGTGCCGGTGTCTGACACCTCGGGGTGCAGCAGCGTGTGCAGCAGGTCGGGCAGGGACAGCGAAGCCGGTCCGCTGGCGATGTCGGCCAGCAGGCTGGCCACGATGGCCAGCACCAGTACAACGGTCAGCAGCAGGCGCTTGCGCACCGCGCGGCGGTACGCGGCGATGGGATCGTCAGGCACTGACGCCGCGGGCGATGGGGCGGCGGGGGCGAATCCGGTCATGGCGGACTACTTTGCAGGTGCGGCCGGAGACGTCCAGAAGGCGCCCGCGTTGTCCAGATCCAGGAACTGGCCGTACAGCGCGTCCAGCGTGCCTTGCGGATCCAGCGCGGCGGCGCGTTCGGGATACAGCCATTTCGCCATCGCCTCGATGGCGGCAACGTTATAGGGCGAGTTGTAGAACGCGTGCCAGATGCCGTAGGCGCGATGCTGCTTGACGGCGTCCAGATCGCGGATGCCGTCGCGGTCCAGCAGCGTGGCCAGGCTGTCGGCGGCTACCTTCGGATCGGCGCCGGGACCGGCCAAGAGGCCTGGACGGCCGGGTTCGGAGCGGCTGCCGGTGGCGATGTAGACATCCGGCTTGGCGTCGATGACGAACTCCAGGCTCACGTCGCCGATCGCGCCGGGCAGCACGGGCGCCGCGACATTGACGCCGCCCGCGGCTTCCAGCAGGTCGCCGAAGCTGCCGTTGCCAGTGGTATGGCAGCAGGCCGGCCACACACCCGCCAGCATCTCCACGAAGACGCGCGGCCGCTGCGCGGGCGGCACGGGTCCCACGACCTTGCGCACGCGGGTCAGGTGGTCTTCATAGAAGGCGATGTAGCTTTCCGCCTCGGCTTCGCGATCCAGCGCTTGGCCCAGGATGCGCATGCTAGGCACCGTGTAGCGCACGGGGTGCTGGCGGAAGTCGATGAAGACGATCGGGATGCCGGCTTCCTGCAAAGCCGGGATCATCGGATTGTTGCGGCCAGGGCCATGGCCGCTGACGCTGAAAATCGCCACGTCGGGCCGCAGCGAAACGATCTTTTCGGGGCTGACGCTGGCTTCCGACGTCTTGCCGATCAGGGGTACGTCGGCCGCCTTGGGGAAGCGTTTGACGAGCTGGTTCCAGGAGTAGGGATCCTGTTGCTTCAGCTCTCCCTGCCATCCGACCACACGCGCCACGGGATCGTGCCTGTCCAGCAGTGCCATCGCAAATGCGAAGCGGCCTTCGCCCAGCAGAATGCGTTTCGGGTGGTCGGGCACCGTCACGACGCGGCCGGCCAGGTCGGTGACCTCGCGGGCATGGGCGCCGGGCAGGGCGCAGAACAGGGCGGCGGCGGTCACGGCCGCACGGAAAAGGGCAATCGAACGCATGGCGAATCCTTCAGGGGCGTCAGCCGCGGGGTGCAGGTAACGCGAACCATTCTTATCGCCGGGCAGTGTCCGCCAACCCTCCTCAAGAATTCGTTAAGACGCGCAGCGGCTGTGGCAATGGCGCCGCAACGCCGCCGCGCTCTTGGCCGCGCCCCTACAATGTGAGATTGATTGTTATTCGCCGAGCGGTCCCGCCATGCGCGTTCTCGTCATCGAAGACGACCCCGACATTCTTGCCAACATCACCCATCACCTGACGCGGCGCGGCTACATCGTCGATTGCGCCGAAGACGGCCAGCGCGGCTATGCGATGGCGGCGTCCGGCGAGTTCGACCTGATCGTGCTGGATCTGATGCTGCCGCGGCTGGACGGCTACGAGTTGTGCCGCCGGCTGCGCACCGAGGCCGCGTGCAACACCCCCGTCATCATGGTCACGGCCCGCGATACGCTGGACAACCGGCTGACCGGCTTTGACGCGGGCGCTGACGATTACCTGGTCAAGCCCTTTGCATTGGCCGAGCTGGCCGCGCGGGTCAAGGCGCTGCTGCATCGGGCCAGCGGGGCGGGCGCGGCCCGCGTGCTGCGCGTGGGCGACCTGACGCTGGACACCGGCACCTTGGCGCTAGAGCGCGCGGGCCTGCCTCTGCGCCTGCCGCCGTCTCCGCTGCAACTGCTGACCCTGCTGATGCGCGCCAGCCCGGCGGTGGTCCATCGCGCGCGGCTGGAAGAGGCGCTGTGGCGCGACTCGCCGCCTGACAGCGACAGCCTGCGCACCCACATCCACCAGATCCGCCATGTAGTCGACAAGCCCTACGACACGCCGCTGCTGCACACCGTACATGGCATCGGCTACCAGCTGCGGGCCGCGAACGATGGTTAACCGGGGCCGACGCGCGGCGCGGCGCGGGCTGGCGCGCCATCTTGTGTTGACCTATGTCGCGCTGGCGCTGCTGGTGGCGGGCCTGCTGACCTGGTTGTCGGTGTGGAGCGTCGGCAAGCTGGAGGCGCATCTTCAGCGCATCGACATGGGCATGGCGGTGGAGCGGGTGCGGGGCGATTTCCTGGCGGGCATCGACCCCGGGCGGCCCAACCGCTTCTTTCATGGCGATCCGGGAAGCAGGGCGTTTCCCGATTGGTTGCGGCCGCTGGGGCCGGGCTTTCACAAGATCGAGCGCAACGATCGCGTGTGGCATGTAATGGTCGACGACTTCGAGGGCCAGCGCTACATGCTGCTGCGCGACTACACCGAATACGAGCAGAACCAGTCGGCATCGCACTGGACCGCAGTGACGGGACTGGCGGCCAGCCTGGCGTTGGCATTCGTCCTGGGCATCCTGGCCACGCGGCGTCTGCTGCGTCCGCTTGCGCGGCTGGCTGCCCAGGTCAATACGCGCGGCGCGCAGCCGCCGCAGACCCGGCTGGCCGAAGACTATCCGCCGGACGAGATCGGCCAGCTTGCGGCGGCCTTCGACTCGACCTACAACCAGCTCGAACAGGCGCTCAGGCGCGAGCAGCTCTTCACGGCCGACGTGGGGCACGAGTTGCGCACGCCGCTGATGGTGATCTCCAGTTCCTGCGAATTGCTGCGCGAGGAGCAGACGCTGGACGCGGCGGGACAGGCGCGCCTTGCCCGCATCGAAGCGGCGGCGGCCGACATGGGCGAGCGGCTGGACACCTACCTGATGCTGGCGCGCGGCGGCGACGCGGCCGGCCTGTTTCCGCGCGAAAGCGCCGCGGACACCGCGCGCGGTCAGTTGGCCGCCTGGTCACCGGTGGCGCAGCGGCGCGGCATGCAGTTGACGCTGAACGCATCGGGTGCGCCGGAAGCGGCCTTGCTGTTTCCCGCGCCGCTGCTGCGCGCGGTGCTGTCCAACCTGATCCGCAATTCGCTTCAGTATGCGGGTCCGCAGGCCAGCATCGTCGTCACGGCAGGACCCGATTACGTTCAGGTGAACGACAACGGCCCCGGCATTCCGGCGGAACGGCAGGCTTCCATCTTCAACCCCTTCGTACGTGGCGATCAGCCGGACGACGGCAATCTGGGGCTGGGCTTGTCGCTGGTGCAGCGCATCTGCGAGCACCAGGGCTGGCGCGTGTCGCTTCAGTCGCGCCCCGGGCAGGGGAGCCAGTTCCGGGTGGACCTGGCCGGCCCCGCGCCGGCCCCTGCGGGTTAGAACGCGACGTCGGCCGTGAACAATGCCGTGCGTCCCGCGCCCGGCACCCCGTACAGCTGGAAGCCATCCAGCGAGGCCCCGATGCGGCTGTAATAGAACTTGTTGAACAGGTTGTCCACGTTCACCCCCAGCGTCACGTTCTTGTTCAACCGGTAGCGCGCCGCCACGGAATGCAGCCAGTAGGACGGCGCCTTCTCGTCGTCGCGGACCCAGACCGGATGCGTGCCGTACGGACCGGATACGGTGGAACTGTTGTTGTTCTTGCCGCCGACGTACTTGTTGTCCGTGTAGCGCCGCTTGCCCACGTACTGCGCGCCATAGCTCAGCGACAGGTCTTCCGTGGCCGCGTAGGTGGCCCACAGGTTGAACGTCAGGTCCGGCACGTTCTTGGCTTCCTCGCCCTGGTTCGCGCCCTTGGTGATGCGGCTCTTCATGGCGCTGACGCCGGCAAAGGCGGACCAGCGCGGCGTGATGTTGCCCGACAGGCCCAGCTCGATGCCGTCCACGCGCTTGGCGGGCAGGGCGCGCACGACATCGGTGGCGTCGTCGCCGTATTCCCATGAGTCCGTCAGTTCCGTGCGGAAGATGGCGCCCGTCAACGACAGGTCACCGCCCGCCACGTCCCACTTCGTGCCCAGTTCCCACGTGCGGGCGACGGCCGGCTTGTAGGTGTCGGAACCGGTGGCGCCGTAGATGTTGTTGTTGGTGGATGCGCCCATCGCCGAGGGTTGCGCGGCCTGGCTGTATGACACGTAGACGCTGCCGTTCTCCACGGGCTTGTACGTCAGGCCGATGCGGCCGCTGAAGGCGCCGTCGGTGACGCGTTGCGTGGCGGCGCCGGCAGTTTGCGTGACGCGGTAGCGGTCGTAACGCAAGGCGCCTTGCAGCATCCATTGCGGGTTGAAGGTCACAGTGTCCGCGGCGTACAGGCCGGCATTGAAGACTTCGGCCTTGTTTCCCGAATCGCCCTTCAGCGTATCCACGCCGCCCATGTCCACGCCGCCGGTGTTGCGCAGGTCGAGCACGGGATTCACGGACGGGGCGCGGATCGTGCGCGCATGGTCGCCGTAGGTTTCCTTGTAGAACTCCACGCCCGTCACCACGGCATGCTTGATGCCGCCGGTATGGAAGTCGAGGTTCAGGTTGGTCTGGTTGGCCAGGATGGTGTAGCGCTTGGACGTGCCGAAGTCGTTGCCGCGCAACTGGGCGTAGGGCGAGGGATCGCGCAGCGGCGTGAAACCGCTGTACGAGGCAATGCCGTCCGCGCTCTGCACCAGCGGGCCGGCGCCCACATAGCCGTACGACGTGCGCGACGTGGAATTGAAGCGTGCGGGGGCCAGCACGCCGATGCGGTCGGTCTGCTGCCAACGGCTGATGTTGGTTACGCGCGCCGCGTGGGTGAAGTCATGCTCGACCTTCATCGTTGCCTGATCGGTGCGCGTCTGCTCCGTGTACAGGCCGGGGTCGCCGTACCAGGCATTGCGTGCCACGTTGGGCATGCGCTTGCCGCCCGTGCCGCGCTGGATCGGCACGCCGCCGTCGGGGATGTTGTCGTCTTCCTGATGCAGGTAGTTCACGGTGACACGGGTGGGTGAACCCAGGCCCATTGCCAGCGAGGCCGCGACGCCAGACCGGTCAAACTCCGTCACGTCGCGCTCGGCCACGCCGTTGTGATGGCGCATGAGGTTCACGCGCAGGGCGGCGCTGTCAGACAGCTCCTGGTTCAGGTCCGCGGTGATGCGGCGGTAATGATCCGTGCCCAGTCCGCCGGACAGTTTGTAGAACGAGCCCAGTCGCGCTTCCTTGCTGGCCAGGTTGACGCTCCCGCCCACGGCCGAGATGCCGGATTCGATGGAGCCCGTGCCCTTGAAGACCTCGGCCTGTTCCAGGTTGAAGATGTCAGTGCGGCTGGACAGGCCCGCGTCGCGGATGCCGTCCACGGTAATGCTTTGCTCCGCCGAAAACCCGCGGATCGTGAACATGTCGCCCCAGCCGAGATTGCCTTCGCCCGAACTGAACGTGATGCCCGGCACGTTGCGCAGCACATCCTGCAGGCTCTTGGCCTGCTGCTCTTCCAGCACCGCGCGCGGCACGACGGTGATGCTTTGCGGGGTGTCGAGCAGCGGCTCGGTGAATTTGCCGGACTGCACGCGATCCGCCTTGAAGGGCGGGGCATCGGCCTGCACGGTGACGGGCGCCAGCAGTACGGCGTTGTCCGCCGGGGGCGTCTGGCCGTGGGCCTGCGTGGAGGCGGCGGCGCCCAGCGCCATGCCCAAAGTTTTCAGGGCGAACGCGCCCTGGGTGTGTGCTTTTTGTTGTTGCGCCATGGCGATCTTGTGTGCCTCAATGAGAATCGTTCCGGATTCTAGGGAGGCGTGTCTCAAGATCCTGTTAAGACGCTGGAACGGCGGCCGCACCGACGATCGTGCAGGTTGGCCAACCGCCGGGTGGGCTGCGAGCGCGTCGATTTGTCTTGGAATAGTAATGTTATTACATTACTATTCTGGCTTTTTCGCGCGGCGCCCCGCCCGGCGTGCCACCAGCATTTCAAGCATCTCCCGCATTCCTCCATGGCTTCTCTCATTTCCTCTCCCGCCGCCACCCGGCTGCGGTCCATCGACGCGTTGCGCGGCCTG
>Ga0213828_1001177_pt1 | contig 22251 bp, 16 predicted proteins | sample MC6MC0897MG_FD_180664 | JGI IMG/M metagenome (GOLD analysis project Ga0213828, IMG submission 180664) | Enriched soil aggregate microbial communities from Iowa State University, Ames, United States - MC6-MC0897-MG | ecosystem: Environmental > Terrestrial > Soil > Unclassified | place: USA: Iowa... | reverse complement strand
TCCAACTGCTGTCCTTGCTCAAGTTGAAGAATTAACCAAATGGCTTACAAGTAAAAAGTAAGAAAGTGCTACTTCCTTGTTTATAAAAATAGGGAAGTATTTTGGTATCTTCGTATTTTTAAAAAATACAATGGTTTAACCCATCCTCTCATCACGAAAGGCAATTTTGTCATTTGTGAAGTTGCCTGTACATAGGCTTCGTACAAGTCGTTATCTAGTCTTCAGATTTTAATGGAGTGAGCAGGATAATAATAATGAATGGAAGCAATATTTACTTGATGACGAATAAAAATCATCAACATGTCCTTTTAACACAAAATGAAAAGCAAACCCAACAACGAGTCTGCTTTTTTCAATTTGGATGATCCAAAAGCCTGTTTCTTTAAATGCATGCTAGAAGCATTAGTAGGCTAATTAAAAATGTTTAATGACTTTTGTGATTAACTGGGCGGCTACATTATGACCTACAATTTGATTAACCGTTCCTGTAAAATAAAGATCCTTTTTCGGTAAATAAAACGCAAATGCCCCAGATTGTCCCCAATGACCGATTAATCCATCTTTAAAGGAAAAAAGAGAGATCGGCTGTTTTGCTATGCCTATTCCATAATAAAATTGTCCAGGAACAAAGAGGAAATTAAAGCTATTTAATAATTCATTAAAATCACTTTTCGGAAAAAGTTTACCGTTAAAGAATGCTCTTACAAAAATCATTGATTCCTTAGCTGTAGAGATAATACCTCCCTCTGCAGGTATAGAAGACATGTATTGAGGAATATGGAGTTGTTTAGATTTGTAATTTAATGGAAGTGGTTTTGAATCATTGCTATCCTCATAAACATAGGTATGCTTAAGATTTAATTCATCAAAAATAAATTCCTTAAATACTTCCTGAATTGATTTTCCTGTAATTGTTTTAATAATTTCACCTAAAATCTGATAATTCGTATCAGAATAATGTGCCTTTCCTTTTTGTCCAGGCTTAAATTTTGGTTTCATTTGTTTCACAGAATGAATTGTTTTATCAAAAGGCCAAGATTGATCCTTGCCATTTACTAGTTCTAAAAAAACCTCAGAAGTAAAATAGTCTGGAATTCCTGAAGTATTAGACATCAAATGTTTGATTGTAATATCATTTGAATAGTCAATCTCTTTAAACACATGAATTCGGCTTACTACATCTTTAGAAAGATATTTTGAGATTTTATCATCTAAATTTATCTTATTTTCTGCCCTTAGCCTCAAGATGCTTGCTGTAATATATAATTTCGTGACACTTGCAAGAAAATATGGGGAATCATCCTCCATATTGCCTGCACTAGCCACTTGAGAAAATGAGTTATCCCCTTTTTCTACACATAATACGACATTCATAATATTCTTTTTTTTAACTGCCTGAGCGACTAGCTCATCCAAGGTCGATTGATTGATAGCATTGTTCATTGTAAAAGGCTCCTTTCTGAAAGTTTCTTTTATATACTATCTACATATACGCTTTACTCCATGAGATGTTTCATCTGAATAATTACATTGACATTTATTCGCGGATGTCACGGATTTTAAAGGGAATGAATTGTGCGGGCATAATTCAAAATCAGGACGCATTGTTTATCTGTAGTGAAAGCGAAGCGACAGCAACAATTACGCCAAGGCGAAATTGATTGACAACGACAAAATAAAGATGATAAAAGAAAAAAGCTGCTTACTAGTTTTTTAATTACTAGAATGGCAGCTTTTTTGAATGACAACGATGAAATAATTATACAAGAGATGCTTTGTTATCACTTGCCTCTTTCTTTGCAGTATGGTCAATGACTAAGCCCTTATGTGAGGAATATACAAATATAATTAGTAGGAGACTGATTGCAATGCAAATCCAATAAGGTGTATCTGGATGTATACGATATAACTCTGTCCCAACAATTGGTGCAACTAATGAACCAATTCCGGTAGCAACTGCTGTAAAACCGCCAGCTGCTCCCTGATTTGACTTTCCAGCTGCCAGGGAAATGCCCGCTGTATAACCTGACATTAGAAAACCTCCACCAATACCAAATAGCATAAAGGCAATAACAAATCCAGCTAAATGATTCCACTCGATTAATAGGACAAACCCAAGTAGAAGTATAGGCAAACCGATACGTACCAGTCTACGTGGTGAATACTGTCGTTTTTGAATAATAGCCATTTGCACAAGTGCCATCATGATACCAACGGCAAACATACCAATACCTACCCAGACGGCTGTTTCCTTAGAATCTAATGAAAATCGATCCTGTATAAAAAATCCAGATGTTACTTGAAGCATAACAATCATTGACATAACACTCGTAGTAATAAATAGATAGGAACGAAGACCACTAGTTGTTAATTTAATCTTATTGCGTTTATTGGCTACTACGGTCGGCTCTGCTTTAGGAATTTGTATAGCTATCAAAATGACAGCGATGAATGCAAGGATAGCTGTAATAATGACGGGGAAAATTAGATTAATTGTTGATAGAAGGGCTCCTAGAGCAGGGCCAATAATAAAGCCAATGCCTGTAGCTGCACCTATCATCGCCATACCTGCTGATCTTTCTTGCACAGAAGTGATATCTGCCATCAATGCTTGTGAGGATGATGAAATTGCTGGGAAAAAGAAGCCAAACATAATCCTCGAGCTGAGTAATAGGATGAACACGACATTGATTGGTAATAAATCCTTCATCCCCATCCATCCTAAAAAGGCGAAAAAGGCTAAACTAAATGAGAAACCAACAAATCCAATCACCATGACCTTTTTCCGACCTATCCGATCACTTTGTATTCCCCAGAAAGGAGCCGCTAGTAATAATACTAAGGCAGCGATAGAAATAACAATTCCAGCGTGTCTTTCCTGAAGCCCAATCTCTCGAATTAAAGGTGCAAGAATTGGGATAATCACCCCGAATCCGATATAACAAATAATCATTGATAAAAAAATTACTTTTTTAGGTTGCAAGTCCATTCCTCCTTTATTGATAATAATTATCAATGTGAATTGTATGAGCCGCTACTCAGTAAGGGATTTTCTTTAACGGTGGAAGGATTATTTAAATAAAAAAATCTCTCAAGGAAGGGTAATAAATCTTGAGAGAATCTTTTATTTTTTTATTAAATCACTGGGGTTATAGCCAAATGTTTTTCGGAAAAGTGTGGCAAAGTGGCTAAGATTCTGATAACCAACCATTAACGCTGTTTCGCTAACATTTGCCTTTCCATGCTCTAAAATTTTTCGAGCTTCTAGCATACGCAAATCTCTAACATAGCCGAATACCGTTGTGCCAAATAGTTCTTTAAAGCCATATTTTAACTTATAGTCATTTAAGCCAATCATTTTGGCTAGTGCTAAAATACTTGGAGGTGTTCTCCAGCAGTTGTTTAAAATCTCCTTAGCATGATAGAGAGCATGAATATCAATTTCATTAAGCTTCGTGGCGGCTTTCTTCTTATTCTCTTCAAGCTCTATTCCGTTTAAATGAAGGGTTAACAATTCAAGTGCTTTCCCCTCTATATAAAGCTGTTTCAGTATGCCTGTATAAGGACAATTCTTTATTTGCTCGATTAGTCTATGAATGTAAGAGGGATTGGATATTTGCTGACAAAAAAACGATTGCTCAAAAAGATGTTTATTTTCTGCGATTAATTGTTTGAAGTGTCTTAAATCTAACCGTAATTCCATCATGACTACTTTTTCCTTCGGCGTCAGCTCTGAATATATTTTCGTGTTTTGAGCAAATAGAAAATTGGAGGTGTTGGCAGCTAAACTAAATTCTTTTCCATTTGTTGCCCAAAACCCATCCCCAGATAGTGGATAGAATAATTCAAGATGAGGATAACGAACATTACAGCTTAAAGATAGGGGCTCATTCGTTTGAGCTTGAAACCAATTCATTTCCATACCTACTCTTAAAAGCTGTCTTTTAATATTACCTGAGCCATTATGGATAGGTAAACTATAGGTTTTTTGATTGGATGGCATGATCAACTGTCTGCATTCAATTTCGCTATAGAGTGAGTCTAGATCATTTGTATCGATGTTTAAATTCAATTTTTGAACGCTCCTTAAGTAGTAATAAGATATGTAAAAAATTTCTTATTATATCCACTATAAATGAGAACTGTTTTCATTTCAAATAAGGAAAACTTGTAGAGATAAAAAGAAAAAAGGGGATGAATACCCCCTTTATCATACCCAGCCAAACACTCGAGCAATCGTTGCTGTTAGCCATGTTACCCCGATAGCGATAGCCGTTGGAATTAAAAATGACATAAATGTCCATTTTGGACTCTTAGTTTCTTTGTAAATATTCACCAAAGTGGTTCCACATGGGAAGTGTAGGAGAGAGAAAAGCATCATATTTAAAGCTGTCAGCCACGTCCAGCCTTGGTCGATAAATACTTGCTTAAGCTTCGATAAATCCTCAATTTCAAGCATAGCCCCCTGAGATAAATAAGCCATGATAAGGATAGGGATAACAATTTCATTAGCGGGTAGCCCCAGAATAAAGGCAGCCATAATAAAGCCATCCATACCTAAAGCCTGACCAAATGGATCTAAAAAATTCACAAAGTGCATTAAAATACTTGTATCGCCAATGTATATATTAGCAAAGATCCAAGTCAGGATAGATGCAGGTGCTGCAACAATAACTGCTCTTTTTAAAACATTCCATGCTTTATCGATACTAGCTCGCAAAATCGTATTCCAAAACTTTGGTCTTCGGAATGGTGGCAGCTCTAGCGTGTAATGAGTAGGTACACCCTTTAAAGCTGTTTTAGAAAGTGCCCAAGATACCGTTAATGTTACAACTACGCCAAGCAAAACAAATCCTATTAAAATGGCTGCTGTCATAAATGTACCAGCTGCTCCTGTAAATCCAGTTACCATAAAGAGCGAGGCTAATAAAATAAGCGTTGGCCATCTCCCGTTACAAGGAACAAAATTATTGGTTAAAATCGCTAACATTCGTTCACGAGGGGACTCTATAATTCTAGTAGATAGAATGGCTGCCGCATTACAGCCAAAGCCCATAGCCATTGTTAAAGATTGCTTTCCATGTCCACCTGCTCGTTTAAATAAACGGTCCATGTTAAATGCAACGCGAGGTAAATAGCCGTAGTTTTCTAGTAATGCAAAGATAGGGAAGAAGATAGCCATTGGTGGCAGCATCACACTAATCACCCAGCCAGTTCCCCTAAATAGCCCAAGCACTAAAACACCATGGAGCCATTCAGGCGCATGCATTGCTTCAAAAAGGTATGTGAGCTTACTCTCTAGAAAGCCAAATAAGCTTGCTAGCATATCGGATGGAATATTTGCTCCAGCAATCGTAATATAAAAAATAGTCCCAAGCATGAGCAGCATAATCGGGAATCCCCAAATGCGAGATGTGAAAATTTCATCTAATTTATCGGATCTGTACAGAGCTGCATGCTGTTGTGACACGACCTTTTTACATAAGGATTTACTTTTTGCATAAATATCACTAACGATTTCATCTCGAATGTCCTCGTTCGAAACTTCCTTCACTTCAGCTAAAATTGCCTTTAAGGAGCTATGATTTAACACTGACTGGGACTCCATTTGTGCTCACCTCTCGCTGTCTAGTATTGTTATGATTGTGCAGCTTTACAATTAAATCCTCATCTCCGTCAAGTAAGCGAAGGGCAACCCATCTTGAGGGATATTTATCATCAAAATAGCCATTAAGTTTAGATTCTATTTTGGATATTGCTTCCTCAATCTCTCTTGAATAGGTCATACGATAAGGAGTTGTAATGATCTGCCCATTGACGAGCTGATTCAATGTATCCAACAATTGACCAATTCCTTTTTTATTTCTTGCTGATATTTTGACAACAGGGACTCCTAGCTCGCGTGCCAATTTCTTTTCATCAATCCGAATACCCTTCTTCTCTGCTTCATCTATTAAATTGATACATATAATGACATTGTTGGTCATTTCTAATACCTGTAGGGCAAGATTTAAATTTCTTTCTAAAGAAGTTGCATCAAGCACGACAATCGTTGCATCAGGATGATCAAAAATAATATAATCTCTTGCCACTTCTTCATCTGTCGAATTGGAGAATAGAGAGTAGGTTCCTGGTAAATCCACAAGTACATATTGTTCACCCTTGTGTTCAAAGGTACCTTCAGCATGAACAACCGTTTTTCCAGGCCAGTTTCCCGTATGCTGTTTCAATCCTGTTAATGTATTAAACAATGTACTTTTGCCTGTATTTGGATTACCTGCTAAAGCTATTTTATTTACTCTCATATTGTTCCCTCCTTTACAATTACGCCTAAAATCTTAGAGCTTTCATCTTTACGTAAAGCAATAGTCGTATTACTAACACGGTATGCAACCGGATCTCCCAAAGGACTTTTGCGAAGAACCGAGATTTCGGCTCCTTTCACAAAGCCTAAATCTAATAATCTTCTTCTTAAAGGACCCTCGATATTTATTTCCTTTATTAAAAAGCAATCGCCGAATGAGCATTTTGAAAGTGATGTTAAGTTTTTAGCCATGGGCAGTTTTTATTCCCTTCCATAATAAAATTTCCTGAATTATATATTGTTTCTTTTAGGAAACTTTATTTAAGCATATGCCCATAATATGACTAATGTCAATGATTTTCTAAATTTTTTTGAAGGAGGCAAATAGTAAGAGACCTTATCCTGTAATTTAAAACCTATGATTCTTATAGGTTGTATTAGTAAAGGAAAATACGGTACAGATTTCGCTATTTATAATGGTTTTTTACATGAAGGACACGTGAATTAAATGAATTCTTGCTTATGGTATAGCCCAGTTTTAAATAATAAATGATTCTTATAAGCAACAAAATTGTATTGAGATGATGAATTAATGGTAGGTAAATTAATCTATTTTGGAAAAAAGTCTATTTTTTAACCTATTTTTAACCTTGAAACCGTAATGTGTTAGGTAAAGCAATGTTTTTTGAAGGAGGTTTAAGAATGGATCAATTTGTCGGAGAAATTCGATTGTTTGCTGGGGATTATGCGCCAGATGGCTGGGCACTTTGTAATGGTCAACTACTATCTATTTCCGAAAATGAAATACTTTTTTCTTTGATTGGCACAACGTATGGGGGAGATGGTCAAACAACCTTTGCATTACCCAATTTTCAAGGCAGGGTTGTGGTACATCAAGGACAGAATCCAACGACTGGCACTACCTTTGTCAATGGTCAAATGGGAGGGGTGGAATCTGTCACATTAATCTCATCACAGCTTCCTGCACATACACATCAGGTAAAAGCCTCTTCTCTTGATGGCACAACACCTAGTCCAGAAAATGCTGTTTGGGCAAAAGATATACAATATTCGACACAGCCACCAAATGGCACAATGAATGCCGCCATCGTTTCAAGTGTTGGAGGAAACGCTGCTCATGACAATATAATGCCATTTTTAACGATTAGTTACATTATTGCCCTTTACGGTATTTATCCAACGGAATAGGAGGTATGAAGAATGAGTGAACCATATGTAGGTGAAATTCGATTGTTTGGCTTTGGGAAAGTTCCAAGGGGCTGGGCACGATGCGACGGTCAAGTATTGCAAATTAATACAAACCAAGCGCTGTATTCAATTTTAGGAGCAACTTATGGTGGTAATGGCTCCTCGACATTTGCATTACCTGATTTAAGGGGAAGAGTTCCAGTTCATGTAAGTAGGAGTATCACACGTGGACAAAAAGCAGGAGAAGAGGCACATGTATTAACAACTAATGAGATGCCGACTCATACACATATTGTTAATGGTAGTTCAGAAAGCGCTACGATGAAAGTGGCTACTGGAAATGTATGGGGTACATCCACTAATAATATTTATTCTGTCAATCAACCAAATACTAATATGAACACGCAAGCTTTGTCAACATCAGGAAATTCACAGCCACATCAAAATATGCAGCCATACAGTGTCGCTAATTACTGCATAGCTTTAGTCGGAATTTATCCATCAAGAAATTAGAAAAAAGGAGGTGGGCAAAGTGTCAGAAGCATATATTGGAGAAATTAGAATATTTGGCGGTAATTTTGCGCCAAAAGACTGGGCTTTGTGCGATGGCCAGATAATAAACATTGCCTCGAATAGTGCATTATATGCTATTTTGGGTAACAGATATGGAGGAGATGGAAAAACAACGTTTGCTTTACCCAATTTAAATGGTAGGGCAGCGCTTCATCAAGGAACAGGTGTAGGATTAACACCAAGAAATGTTGGAGAATCTGGGGGTTCAGCTACTGTTACATTATTAACCACTCAAATGCCTAGTCATAATCATATTGCTACTTGTAACAATACTCAACCATCAAATAATGAGCCAACTGGAGCAATATGGACCGATCAACAAGGAAAAGGCTCTGTTCCTCTCTACACGCCACAAGTAAATAAACAAATGAATCTAATGACGATGGATGTAGCTGGTGGAAGTCAACCACATAACAATATGCAACCATATTTAGGGCTAAACTTTATTATTTGTTTATATGGGGATTGGCCTCCTAAGGGTTAACGATTCATTAAATGAAGGGTGTGGAACCAAGAAGGAGAATATAGAATGGGAAAAAAGATATTAACAATAACCCTGTGTTTGGTGTTAGTCGTTTTTAGTCAATTGGCAGGAATAGGGTTTGTGTCACCTTTAAAAGTAGAGGCAGCCGCTTGCGATTCTCCCGATTTCCCGAAGTGTATACAGGATTTAACACAAGCTTCGTGGAAAGATGACACAAATAATGGCTTTGTAGTGAGTGGTATTCCTGGTGATGATGGTATTAATTTATTCAAGTATAGCAATGGATCACAATTTCCAGCTGGTTATTATTTTGATGCAGATGAATATTCACCACCAAAATCAATTAGAATTTCTGCTGGAGAAAGCTTTGCAGGTGGGATCTTCGATTTAAAATCAATAAAAATTAATACTATTAATAAACATCTTGAAAACGATGCATTGTCCTTAACAATTCAAGGGTATGATGGAGCAGGAAACCCAAAAGGAAATCCTGTAATTTTTAAGACAGTTGCAAATCATGAACCTATCTATGAAATTCCTATTAATATAGAGGGTATCAACTCATTTGTCATTACTGCGAGTGTAAAATTTATACCTACTGTACAGGCGGGACTATGGGATTTAACATTTACTCAATTTACGATTGATATCCCAAATAATAATCCGCCGACAATTTCAAATGGTACTATTACTGCCTCGAATATTACAACATCCGGAGTACAGTTGGACTGGGCTAAAGCATCAGATGATATAACAACACAAGAGGATTTAGAATATCGTGTCTATCAATCTAGTAGTAACAATATTGGTACGGTTAGTACAATTGAATCGAATGGAACACCATTAGGCAGCTATGTCAAAGATAGTAATTCCTTTAATGCCACAGGTCTTGCTGCCAATACTACCTATTATTTTAATGTCATTGTCAAAGATACCGATGGCAATAAGAGTGCATATATGATGCAGCAGGTAATAACCCTTGCCTTAAATAAACCACCGACATCCAGTAATGGAACCGTAAATGTAAACGAGGGTCAAGTGTATACATTTAATAGTACTTCCTTCGCTTTTTCTGATGAAGATGCTGGAGATACTTTGCAACAGATTCAAGTCTCTACAATCCCAAATAGTGGACAGCTATATCTCGATAGTAATAATAATCAGCACTTTGATGCTGGGGAAGCTATTACAAATGGTATGACAATTAGTAAGGCTGATTTAGATGCAGGTAAATTAAAGTATATTACCGAAAATGGTACTACTTCATCTTTTACTTTTAAGGTAAGCGATGGTATTGATTTTAGTACGGTCTATACGATGAATCTAGTCGTCAATGCACGTCCAGCAGTGACAATTTCATCAAATAAACCAAGTCCAACAAATAGTAATCCGATTTTTATAACTATTGTTTTCAGTGGGTCAGTGACAGGCTTTACGGTTGGGGATATAGATGTTACAAATGGAATTGCTGCATCCCTGGCAGGAAGTGGTACCATATATACTGCTCAAATATCACCTATTGCGGATGGACCTGTGAAAATCAAAATTCCTGAAAAGATTGTTGCAAATAGTGGAGGTGCATTAAATAAAGCATCAAATGAATTACAAATAATCTATGATGGTACACCACCTACCGAAATTGGCCTTAGTAATACTACTGTACAAGAAATGAAGCCTATTGGTACAACTGTTGGGACATTGACAGCAACAGATTCAGGAAGCTCGCAAACATTCAAGTATTCATTACAGTCAGGGGATACGAGTTTCTTTACAATTAATGGGAATATATTAAAGACAAGTACGCTGTTTGAATATGATATGAAAAATAGTTATAAGATTATGATAAGAGTAACAGATGAGGCTGGCAATACGTTTGATAAGGAGTTTACAATCCAGATTACTAAAAATAATGCACCAACAGGCTCTATTATGATTAATAATGGGGCAGCATATACAAATTCTACTAATGTTATCTTAACAATGACGGCAACTGATTTAGAAGGAGAAGCGATAGAAATGCGCTTTTCGAATGATGGTACTACTTGGTCCAGTTGGGAGTCAAAAGTATCTACGAAAAGTTGGACATTGTTAATTGGCGATGGTAGTAAAACAGTGTATATGCAACTAAGGGATACAGCTGGAAATATATCAAATACATTCTCAGATACAATTGTACTAGATACAACACCTCCAGTCATAACAGGAGTTACAAATAACGGTCTTTACAACACCAACGTAACAATCAGCTTTAATGAAGGAACGGCTACCTTGAATGGAGCTGTTTTCACAAGTGGAGCCACTGTAAGTACATCCGGAAATTATACTTTGGTAGTAACAGATAGTGCAGGTAATACGACAACCATTACATTTGTGATTAATAAAGCTCTGCCAAAAGCTGTAGAGGTGAAGATCAAATCGAATAATCTGGATCCTACAAAGGCTAAGGTAGGAGATACGATCACATTAACAATGAAAACAGATAAGAATATCCAAATACCGACAATTACCATTGCGGGGAAAACTGCAACTGTAACGGGAGCCGCCACAAACTGGCAGGCAACATATGTTATAGCGAATGGTGATTTAGAGGGAAAAGCACCTTTTACCATTAACTTTAAAGATTTACAAGGCAATTCAGCAACAGAGGTAACGGACGTAACTGACGGAAGCTATGTCATAGTCGATGGTATAAAGCCAACTGTAAAGAAGGTGACAATGGCTTCAAATAATGCTAATCCAGCAGTTGCTAAGGTAGACGATGTTATCACAATCGACTTTGAGACAAGTGAGGATATTCAATCACCAAATGTAAAGATCCTAGGACAAACAGCAAATGTAAGCGATAAAGGTGATGGAGATGCTAAAACATGGCAAGCAAGCTATACGCTGAAGCCCGGAGACACAGAGGGACCAATTAGCTTTACAATTGATTATCAAGATTTAGCAGGGAATGACGGCTTACAGGTAACGAAGGTTACATCAGGAACAATTGTGATGTTTGATAAAAAGGCTCCTGAAATAACAACCTATTTCCCAGCGCATCAGGCAATTGATGTTCAGCCTACAGATAATCTCGTGTTAACATTTAATGAAAAAATCTTACCTGTAACTAGTAAAAACATTATCATTCGAAATGCTACGGATAATCAAATTGTCGAAACAATTGGTGCTACACAAGCAAATGTTTCTATTACTAATGAAACTGTGACAATAAAACCTACAGTGGATTTGGCCCTTAACACAGCTTACAGCATTCAAATTGATGCAGGAGCATTTACTGATTTAGCGGGCAATGCTTATAAAGGTATTACTGATAATACTTCCTGGAATTTTACGACTAGCGTACTGCCAACATACACAGTTACGTATGACGGTAACGGAGCAGGTGGGGGCAAAGTGCCAACAGATTCGAAGCAGTATAAAAGTCAGGAGACAATCACAGTACTGGGCAATACAGGTAGTTTAATGAAAGCAGGCTATACATTTGTAGGATGGAATACGAAGGCTGATGGAAAAGGTGTTACCTATAAAGTTGGGCAAACGATTCAAATGGGGAAAGAAAATTTGATATTATATGCTTTATGGTCTAAAAATTCTGTACCGGGAGATGGAGGATCGTCAACTCCGAATCCTACTTCAACACCTGACCCTGTTGCACCAAGTAATCAATTAAAGGTGAATGTTGTAGATCCGAGTATGCCAGACGAGGTGCTCCTACAAACAATATTAACACGTGTATTTAGTAACGGTAGTTTCCAAGATACAGTAAACTTTACGGTTGCAAATGCAAACGAGTTTCTCCGAAAATTAGCGAATAAGGAAGAAAAAAGATCTCGACTTGTGATACCTGATATGGAACAACCAGCAAGTGAAACAAAGGTGATACTAGCTAGAGAGGCTGCCAAACGATTAATAGAGGGTAAATCACATTTTGGTATAGGTATGGGAATGGTCAAAATTGATGTTCCTTTTGCTTCAATGAATGATTTCGATGAAGATATTTATTTCCGAATTGTACCGATTAAGGATGCACTACGGCAGAAAGCTATCGAGGATCGGGCTAAACAAGCAGAAAAAGTCTTACAACAGAGTAATGGCGCTAATGTAAAGCTCGTTGGTCAGCCAATATCTATTGATACAAATCTACAAAATCGTCAGGTAACATTACTGCTACCATTACCAGCGAACATAACATCAACTCAAAGGGAAAATATAATGGTTTACGTAGAGCACAGTAATGGAACACATGAATTAATACGTGGGCGTTTTGTAGAATTTACGAAAGGGCAAACAGATATTGCCTTTGATGTACAACACTTTTCTACTTTTTCTTTACTATATGTAGAACAAGGACAGGAAGAAGAGCAACCAGAAAAGGAACCTATAGAGGTAGACAGAACATTTGCCTCCTATATTCAAGGCTACACAGATGGCACTTTCCGTCCGAATGCAAATGTCACACGTGCGCAAATAGCAGCGATGCTGGCAAGAAACCTAAGTGACAATGATGTACCAGAGACATCTAGTTTATTTTATGTGGATACAGCTACTTCTTGGGCAAAAAATGACATTGAGTATATTCGGACGCAGGGAATCATGCAGGGACGTCTTGATCATTCATTTGGTCCGAATGATATGATTACTAGAGCTCAAATGGCGGTTATTGCTGTGAGGTGGATGGATAAGCAATGTGTAGAAGAATCTACAGATACCCCATATTGTGAAGTGACGGCAAGTGGCGAAACATATAGTGATGTGGCTTCTGCACATTGGGCGGCAAAAGAAATCGATCGCATAAGCGCAATGGGAATAATGGTTGGCTCAGGCAATGGACAATTTAGACCTGAAGAGAAACTAACACGCGCTCAGGCAGTAAAGGTACTGAATCGAATCTTTAATCGTCCAATATTGACTGAGGAAACAGAACAAATCTTCAAGGATATACCAAAAGAACATTGGGCTTTCTTTGAGATTCAAGCCGCAGCAAAATAAGATCATTAGAATAAGCATACTAGGTGGAAAATGCCTAGTGTGCTTTTGTTTTGTCGAATACATAAGAAAATTTTAATTTTGAAGGGGGGATTGCTGAATGATGGGAAATATATGCACGATTGACTAGTATTCATGCTAGATAGAAGACTATTTAGGCTTAATAGAATCTATGGATATGATATTTACCTTTTACAAGACATCTGTGATAGTAACAGCAAAAACGCCTGAGCCATCTTATTCCATTGAAAAACTTTATTGACATAATAGTTTTTCAATGACAAGAAACACGCTAGGAGAATACTGCCTAGCGTGCTCATAAGAGATAATACATCAATTAATTTCTTACAATTTGGAATGTACCAGATGTAGTTGTTTGAATATAAATTCGATTGCCATCAATTGTATAGTCTGCTGGCATTCTCTCCCCGAATTCATCGATACGGACAATGTAGGAGTTGGAAGGTATATTTTCAATAATAATTTCCATATCGGCTTCATATTTAACAGGTTTTTTATTTAATGTTGCCTGGAAATTGATACGATTCAAATTTCGTGTAACTTGAATATCCATCACGCCACTATCCTCATTTAGAAGAGTTTCAAGTGGTGGAATGATGACCGTCATATTGGCTTTGGTTGTTAGTACGTAGCGTTCTGTATCAATTTCAGAGTCTGCCACATTTATTTTAGCTTTATAGGTATTTTTGCTTTTAGTCATCTCTGTAGTTTTACCTGGTTCAGCGGCTGTATCTGATAAAGTCGGCGTTTTTGTCCCGTTCCCATTCTTTGATAATGAATATTTGCCGTTTACATAATCTACTAATGTCCAAACATTCGGAACAAGCTGCTGTTGTACAGGTGTCAAGGCTTCAAATGCTGTTTTTACTGCTTGAACATCCTGAGCAGTGGAAGTTTTAGGTGATAAAGCTTTAATGGCATTTTCTACTTCCTTTGCTACAGTTTTATCTTTGGCAACAAGTTGCTCAGCATCTAGTAAAAGCTGTTCAATCCCAGAAGGTAATGAGATGTTCGAATATTTTCGTAAAGCATTCAGCTCAGCTCGGGCATCAGCGACATCCTTATGAAAGTTCGTGCGAGACGAGTTTAATAATTTAATTTTATTGACCACTTTATCTGTAGAGGTATTCGGCAAGATAGAGGATGTCAATATTTTTTGAGTTTGTGCGCTTACATAGGTTTTTTGTGCAGCATTCAAAGTATTATACCAATCTCTTGTTTCTAAGACATTTTGATAATAGTTTACAGAAGTCGATTCAACAGAAGCTAATTTTTCTTCAATTTGAGCAGCAAGCTTACGATACGCAATTCTCGTTTGTTGATGAGCAGAAAGCGTAGAATAATTAGTAACATATTGTTTTTCGTTTTCATTTAAGGCGTTATAGGCTTTAAGAGCAGATTCTAACGATGTTTGGAAGGAAGCAGTTGTGTTATTGATGTTTGAAATAAGCTGAATAACATTTGCGACATTCGAGTTATAATTTGCAACATTGTATATGTAGGCTACATTTGGCTGATTAGAGAAATCGGTTGCAGCAGCTGTTGTAGCAGGTGTTGTATAAAGAAGTGAAGGGACTGCAACTAAGGCTAGTAATGCTAGTCTTTTTTTGTTTGTCATAATATAAGAAAACCTCCTATTGGAAAAGTTTGTTGGCTGATTAGTCCTAAGTGAATAATTGGGTCTTGGGTAGTTAGACAAATTTTCCAGCCTAAGTTATGATGTTAAACCAATTTTATCATAGTTTAGGATTTTTTTATGTATATTTTGAGCGAATAGGTCAATAGGCTGTACGTTTTTAATTGACTTCGTGTCTTATGTACTTAAAACGAAGAAGAACTAATGGGAATATTTTAAATAGGTACGGATAGAATTTGCAAAATGGCGGATAGAATGATTCAACTGAAGGATAGATTCTTAAAACTAAATGATAGATTCTTAAAACTGAATGATAGTCCAACGTCTTTGTTGAATTCGTTGGGTTTGTTTAGAAACTGTATAGAATGAAATGTTAATATATAGGTGTTACCAGATGGAAAATGTAACAATTATACATTAATTACACGAAAATGGAGGATTAAAATGGAAGTATTTATCGGTAGACAACCAATTTTTAATCTTCAAGAACAGGTCGTTGCATATGAATTATTATATCGTAGTAAAAATGGAAATTCCTTTCCGATGGTTGATTCAGATGCGGCAACAATTGACGTACTAGTAAATTCATTTCTTTCAATTGGTATTGAAGAGGTAACAAAAGGTAAGCCTTGTTTTGTGAACTTTACTGAAAACTTGCTTATGGGCTCGATAAATGAATATTTGAATCCATCAGAGGTTGTTATTGAGATATTAGAGGATGTTCCGCTTACACCACAATTAGTAGAGAGAGTAATTGAGCTGAAATCGTATGGATTTAAAATAGCATTAGATGATTTTATATTGGATGAGCATGTTCAAGTTTATGATGAACTTTTCGCCCATATTGATTATATAAAAGTGGATTTTTTATCGTCACCACTACTCAAGAGAATGGAAATTGAAAATAAAGTGAAGGAGAATTTCCCTCACATTCAGCTGCTTGCAGAAAAAGTGGAGACACGTAATCAATTTGAAGTTGCTAAACACTCAGGCTATAAGTTATTCCAAGGCTATTTTTTTGAACAACCCCAAATAATTAAAGCTACAGATATACCAGCGAATACCCTTCAATATTTATACATTATCTCTCTATTAAAGGAAGAGGAACCTAATATACAGTTACTTGCCGATAATATTGAACGTGATCTTTCATTAACTTATAAACTATTGCAAATGATTGATAATGCTTCTAGACGTTCTAAATCCAAAGTGCGCTCTATAAAACAAGCGATAGTACTGCTTGGGATATCTAATTTACGTAAGTGGATTTACTTATTAGCCATGCGGGAAATTGATATAAATACTGATTCAGATCTTTTTAAAGAGGTTATGCGGACATCATTATTCCGTGCAAAGGTTTGTGAAAAATTAGCTAAACTCTCGAATAAGCATAACTTCTCTGAATACTTCTTGGTAGGCATGTTTTCATTAATAGATACTTTACTACAAAGACCAATCAACGTAATTTTACAACAGCTACCATTTTCAGAAGACATAACGGACACAATTTTCGGTCAACAAACTGAGATGACGCCATATCTTGAATTCAGTATTGCCTTGGGGAAATTAGATTGGTCAAGCTTGGAGGAATTAGCTCCACAAGTAAATATTGATCTGACAACCATTGATCTTTTATACCATGAAGCAATGGAATGGGCGGAAAAGTCATTTTAATAGCCGTTTTCGATGATGAACCTCATGTGTTTGTGTGCGGCCCATTAATGGCGTAACAATACGCAAACAAAGGGGAGAGTTTGTTATAATGATTCTAACGAATGGAGGTGTTTGATCTGCAACAAAACTGGCAAAAAGTAGTTGTGGAAAAGCTAGCATTAGCTGTTAATCCGGCCTTTGTTATTGTTTTTGGTTCGTATGCGCAAGGTTCGGCACGGGAAGATAGTGATTTAGATATTGCGTATTTTGCAGAAAGTCAGCTTTCGGCATATGAACGCTTTCTATTAGCAGGAGAGATTGCGCAGTCTTGTAATGTAGATGTTGATTTAGTTGATATTCTAACAGTTGATACAGTGTTTGCAGCACAAATTTTTTCAAGTGGTATTGTCATTGATTGCAAAGACGAAAACACCTTTGTTAAAGAACGAATGAAGGCATTATCTATGTATGTGACGTTAAATGAACAACGTGCGGAAATTCTAAAGGCAATTGAAGAAAGAGGTAGTGTCTATGGTGAATAATGATGTTGTTTTAAATAAGGTTGCAACAATCGAACGATGTATGAATCGAGTCAGGGAAGTATATAACGACAATCCTGAAAATTTAATGGATTTTACCAAGCAGGATAGTATTATTTTAAATATTCAACGAGCATGTGAGGCTAGTATTGATTTGGCCATGCATATAGTTAGTGATTTAAAGCTTGGTTTGCCTAAAACAAGTAGAGAAGCATTCAAGTTGCTCGAGAACAATAATATTATAAATCATACATTAGCAAAAACATTAATGAATATGGTTGGGTTTCGGAATATTGCTGTACATGATTATCAAACAATTGAATTAAATATACTTCAAGCAATCATCGAGAATCATTTAGATGATTTTAAGGTCTATTCAGCAGCAATATTACTTATATAACGTAAAACGGATAGAATGGTCGAACTGGTAGATAGCACCTTAAAAGTGACGGATAGAACCACTAAACTGAAGGATAGCCCTTCAAACCGAAGGATAGAGCAGACTTTGCTCTATCCTTATTTTTTAGGAATTGGGAATGAAATGGTAGTGCCTTGTCCAACTACACTTTTTATAGTTAGTTCTGCATTGAATAATTGTTTTAGGCGTTGATGGGTATTGACTAGACCAACGCTTGTTTTCTTTTGCGGTGTGGTATTATCAAAGCCAACGCCATCATCAGAAATGGCTATAGTAAAATAGCGCTCTGTCTCAGTAATGCGAATGGTCACGTTTCCGCCTCCGCGTTTTGGTAAAATGCCATGCTGGATGGCGTTTTCCACGAGCGTTTGAATGGATAGTGGAGGAACGGACAGCTCCATATTCATTGGGATATCCCAGTTAACTAGAATTCTATCACCAAAGCGAATTTGCTCAATAGCTAGATAGGAGCGCACAAGCTTTAATTCATAGTCAATCGGTACGGTCAAATCGACATTTTGGAAATCGAAGCTCATTTGTAAATAGTCACTAAATGCTAATAATAGCTTCTCCATTTGCTCATTATCCACGCCATGCAAGGAAATAATCGAGTTCAGTGTATTAAAGAAAAAGTGGGGCTGAATTTGTGCTTGTAGCCAAGCTGCTTCGATTCTTAGGCGTTCCTCACTTGACTGCTTTACGCGAACAAGTGCATGGACCCTTGACTTAAGCTCCACATATTCCATTGGTTTTTTAACATAGTCATTTGCGCCACTTAAAAAGGCGAGCTGTATATCCACTCTTTGCTGACGTGCTGTTAGGAACAAGATTGGTAATTCAGAAATGGAGAATTGTTCACGAATTTTCTTCGCCAATTCATAGCCAGACATATGTGGCATCATAATATCGGAAATGACCAAATCAAAGCTATTATTTTGTAGCATTTCCAGCGCTTCGGACCCGCTTAATGCAGTTTCAATATCATAAGCCTCCGTAGAAAGCGCATTGGCAAGAACTTGTAGGTTTACGGCATCATCATCAACAATTAAAATTCTCGAATGACTAGTCACTAGCGTTTCTTTTTCAGTAACCGCAGCTATTTCGTCTTCAAATTTTGAGAGACTATTTAGTAATGAGACATATTTAGAAAGTGAAGCATCGTTGTCAATGTTTATTTTCGTATTATTGTCTGCTTGTTCATTCGTTATTGGTAATGAAAAAGTAAAGGTAGAGCCTTTGCCAACAGTGGACGCCAATGATATTTTTCCTCCATGAAGGGCAACTAGCTCATGGCAAATACTTAAGCCTAGTCCAAGTCCACCACCAATAGATGTCATACTTGAATCTGCTTGCTCATATGGTTCAAATATTCTTTCCTGTATGTCTTTCTCAATACCGATTCCCGTATCTGTAACGGAAATATACACTTTTTTATCGATCAATTCAGCATCTATAGTAATAGTTCCTTTTTCTGTAAATTTAATAGCATTGTGAATTAAATTAGTGAAAATTTGAATAAGACGAGTTTCGTCCGCTAAGACAGGCGGTAAATCTTTTGGTATTTTAATAATAAGCTCTATAGGCCTTCCCTTTAGCATGAAAAGGAATATATTACTTACGCCACTTGCTAGATTATGCACATTGATGGCCTTTGGATGAAGACGGAGTGTTTTCTCTTTTAATTGCACTAAATCGAGTAAATCATCCAACATGTAGGTCATATGATTGCCGATTGTTAGCAGTAGCTTTATATAATCATTATTTTTTTCGGGAAGATCCGAATTTTGCTTCGCCAATAGTGTTTGGGCAATACTCATCATGCCATGAAGCGGATTCCGAAGCTCATGTGAAGTATTTGCCAGAAAATCATCCTTTGTATCGATTTCTTTTTGGAGCTTAACAGAAAGCTCTTCGGTTTGCAGTGTTGATTGGAAGTAACGTGTAAACCAATATGCTGATAATGCTGTGATAGCAATCAAGAGATCGAAGGGATAATGGCTGTAAGGTAATGTAGAATTCTGCCTTAATGAAAAAAATAGTGAATTACCAGCAACAGCGGTACCTGTTAATAATAAAAATACAATTCCTTTTTGCCCTTTTATTACTATATAAAGTATGAAAACAGTTATAATAATGGGAGAAACAATAAAGATTGTTGTGAAAATAATTTTTGTTTTAAAGATATACTCGATTGGAGATAGTATGATAAATACTAAATAAGCTATACATAGCATTGTAACAACATTTAATATTTTTGGCGGTTTTGAATATTCCTTCACTAATTCTCGTAGAAATAAAACGAAAAATAACATATTAATAATATAAGAAAAATAAAATAGTTTATTTGCCCAAACCCAATTAAAGGGTAAATACATATAAATAATTTTATTGCTTGAAACGAGTACAGTTATACAAGTGAAAATAATCATCATGGCAAAATATATGAGTGATTTACTTTGAACACCAATTCCAACAAGTAAAACAACAAAGAGAAGATAAAATAAAAAAACTAGACATACAGCTATTTGAGTAGCGATAGAAAAGAACTTTGATTTTTCCATCGAGTGCAAATCACCAAAAATAACTTCTTTTGTAAATCCACCCTGTGAATAACGATTCGTTTGAACGCCCTGTATAATAATCTCACTTTCATTCGAGTCTAGGGTAAAATAATAGGTAATCGGTCTACTGATCGGGGCAGTACGTTCATTGTCTGATTTCAGATTTCCCAGTCCACCAATTAGTTGCCCATTTACATACAGTTCGTAAGGTGCTAATCCTTCAGGTATTGTCATACCATACATTTGAGGTGCATTGTGTTGTTTTAGAATTGTTAAGCGATAAGAACCATATTGTCCATTGCTAAGCTCTTTAAAGTATTTATTCCAGGACTCAGGTTGGTTGGAAAAAACTTTTTTTTCATCTTGTACAGATGATTTTTCTGAAACGAGTAGAGTGTCTGGATATAGCGCCCATTCTCCTTGTAGTTTAGTTTTAAAATCATAGCTTGTATCTACAGCTCTTAAATCAACTGTTCCTTGTTTTGCAGAGATTCCTTCCGGAACATTTGTTAAATCCAACCAAGCAAAACGGAGTAATGTAAGCAAGCAAAAAAATATACCAGCAATTAGAAAAATCGTGCTATTTTTTGAGAGTATTTTCTTCTTCATCATAAAGAATTAATTTCGACAATATGTTTAAAACTCCTTCAAAAGTAACGGCTTTTCTATCAATTCTTTCATAAATATAACGATATTAATACTATGACTAGTTTTTAAGGAGGAGATGTCATGAAAATAGTGTTAGTAGATGATGAACATTTACCATTAATGAGACTGAAAACCTTACTTGAAAAGAGTAAAGTCCCGGAAGTTGACATAGTTGGAGAATATACTGAATCCCTAAATGTCATTGCCCAAATACAAGCGCTGAAACCTGATGTTGTATTTTTAGATATTGTCATGCCGGATATGGATGGACTTGCATTAGGAGAAAAGCTTCAAGAGCTTTTGCCGAATGTTGAGATTGTTTTTACTACTGGTTATGACAAATATGCTATAGATGCTTTTAATTTGCATGCAATAGATTATCTATTAAAGCCTGTGCAAGAGGTGCGCTTACAAAAAACATTGGAACGGCTTCAGTCAGTAATCGAAAATAATCAGCAAATGGTAGCGAAGAAAAAAATGATTCAGCTACTGGGGGGTATTAAAGTCATAACACCTGAGGGTAAGGTGCAATTAATGAAATGGCGGACATCGAAAGCGAAAGAGCTATTCGCCTATATGCTAACTAATCGCAATGAAATCATTTATCGTGATACCATATTAGAGTTATTTTGGCCAGAATCAGATATAGAAAAAGCATCCAAGCAGCTTTATACAGCCATTTATACTATCCGTCAAACATTAAAAAATTATGGGTTAGAGGGCATTCAAATCTCTAGTCCATTGTTAAATTCGGGTTATAAATTAATAGTGGAAAATGTATTAATTGATGTAGAACAATGGTTGGATCAATTAAAATCTTTACCGCATTTACAAGAAGGTACAGCAGATAAACATGAACGAGTGTCTCAGGTCTATACAGGAGATTATTTAGGGGATAGCGATTATCTTTGGTCTGAAGGAGAAAGAGAGCGGCTCAGACGATTATGGTTGCGCCACGCACAGCAATTAAGTGAATTTTATATAAGAAGCCAACAATACGCTGCAGCTGTGAGAGTACAGGAGAGGATCCAAATAATCTCCCCAGATGAAGAGGAGAGCTATTTCTCCTTAATGAAGCTATATGATCTGCTCAATAATGCCGCTGCCGTAGAAGAGCAATATGGGCAACTTAAAAAAATGCTGCAAGAGCAATTAGCAGTAGAGCCAAGTGTGGAAATTGAAGGATGGTATAGAAGTTGGAGAAAAAATAGTACGG
>Ga0213828_1001175_pt1 | contig 22261 bp, 20 predicted proteins | sample MC6MC0897MG_FD_180664 | JGI IMG/M metagenome (GOLD analysis project Ga0213828, IMG submission 180664) | Enriched soil aggregate microbial communities from Iowa State University, Ames, United States - MC6-MC0897-MG | ecosystem: Environmental > Terrestrial > Soil > Unclassified | place: USA: Iowa... | reverse complement strand
CGCGCCAAATCGCTGGGCGGCAACCGGCTGGAAGTGGCCGGGACCAGAGAGCAAGCCGCGGCCTGAACGGCCGCGTTGCTTCGGGACGGTGATGGTATCGGCTACTGCGCGACGTACTGCTTGCGCGTGGCGTCGTAGGCGTAGATGACGGCGTCGCCGGGGCCCAGCTTGCGGGTCTTGCCGGGACCCGAGATCGTGTTGCCCGAGAACTGCACCGTCACGCGCGGCAGGTCGGCGGTCGCGGTGGCGCTGAAGACCAGTTCACCTTCGCTGCGCGTACACGGCATGACGTCGCCGTCCGCACAGGCCGGCCCGTTGTCCTCGCCTGCGATCACGTTGCCCACGTAGGACCACACATTGCCCGTTTCGTCCTGGCGCTTTTCCGGGGGCGTGAAGACAAGCAGCGCGTAGCCGCTGATCGTGATGCCGTTCTCGAAGGTTTCGGTGGGCACCGCCAGCAATAGCTTGCCCGATGCCGTGCGGTACTCCAGCGGCTTGCGCTGGGTGTCGACTTCCGGCGGCCTTTCGTAGGCGCCGAATTCGCCAATGGTCGGCTCCATGCCGCGGAATTTCCAGGGGCTTTCCGGGGATGCCGGGTCGCGGATGAAGGTGGCTTCGGCCAGATTTACGGTCGTCATCGGACCGACGTCGTCCTCGCCCGGCTTGCCGTACCGCTCGGCGGTTTCCCAGATGAAGCCGGTGTAGTAAGGCGTGCCTTCCAGTTCAAACGCATGGCCGAACCAGTAGGTGGCGATGCTGCCGTTGGCGACGTCGGCGGAAGGGGCGCCCTTGCTGTCCACCTGATGGATGGCGTACAGGACCGCGGCGGCGTCGGGCGGCGCAATCCGCGCAGCGGCGGGGGCGGGCGCGTTGGCAACTGGCGTGATGGGGGCAGGGGATGCAGCAGCTGGTGCTGCGGCAACCGCAGCACCGGCTGCCGATGCTGCGGCCGGTGCCGCCGCCTTTTCCTGCGCGGCATTGCCCGGCGTGGGGCTCATCGCCGCAAACGCGGCCGTGATAGCCGCCACCAGCAACGCGGCGGCCGCCGCGTTGCCCGTCCGCAAACCTTTTCCTTCTGACTTGCGCGTAGACGCCATGTCCTTCTTCTCTCTCTGTCGCGATGTGCAGCCATCGGCGGAAGCGGCCGGCGCGCGCCAGTGCCTGGGGCGCTTACCTGCGCCGCAATGCGGGCTGCATGGGAATTTCGGGTGCCAAATCGTTGGCGGCCTCGACCATAGAAGGGGGACACAAAGGGTGTCAAGGCAAGTGTGTGCGGGGCGGCGGCCGTGTAACGAAGCCATCGCCGCCCGATTTCCGGTGGCGTCTACGCACGTGCCCAAAAACCCCCGCATTTTCCTGTAATGCGTGCCATTGGACTGGGTAACAGGGCGCTTAACGCCCTGTTACCTTGGCAATATTCGGGGTTACGGCCGAGATGGGATTAGCGCTGGAACAGCGTCGTTCCCGCATGCGGCGCCCGCGCAGTCAGGATCGTCCCGCTGACGGATTCCGTGCAGAACACGCTGCGCCTGTCTTCGCAGCCAAAGGCGAGGTTGGTGGTCGACATGCCCTTCGGACTGCGCCACACCGTCATGGGCTCTGCGCGGTGATTGAGCAACCACACATAACCCAGGCCCGGATTGCACACGAGCAGGTTGCCTTCGCTATCGACGGCCAGTCCATCCGGGCCGCTGGGACCATACGACGTGAAGAACTGGCTCACCTTGCTGACGCTGCCGTCTGCCATCAGCGGCACGCGCCAGACGCAATTGCCGCGTGTCACCGCCAGGTACAGCACCTTGCCGTCGGGCGACAGTGCGACGCCGTTGGGACTGGGCACGTTGTCCAGCAGGCAATCCAGTTGCCCGTCCGGGCGCAGACGGTACAGGCGACCCGAAGGATCATGCAGGCCGCTCTGGCCCTGGTCGGTGAAGTAAAGATTGCCCTGCGCGTCGAAGATCAGATCGTTCACGCCCTTGAAGCGTTCGCTGTTGCGGCGCGCCAGGTAGGGCGTGACCGCGCCGCTGGCGATATCCAGCGCCATCAGACCGTTCTTGTAGTCGGTGATCAGCAGACGCCCGTCATCCAGGAACTTCATGCCGTTGGGCTCGCCGTCGTATTCCGCCACCAAAGACCATTCGCGGTCCGGGCCGATGCGAAAGACGCGGCCCCACGGGATGTCGGTCACGTAGAGATTGCCGCTGCGGTCGAACACCGGGCCTTCCAGGAACGAGTCGGCAACGGCGCCGCCGCGGTTGGCATCGGCCCAGTCGCTGCGCTCGGCGCGGCGAAAGCGGTCGGGCATGGGCGACCAGATCTCGAACGACTCGACCTGTGGCGCTTGCAGAAAAAACATGGTGTCTCCCTGTTCTTATTTCGCGTCGTAGCCGATGTTGCGCGCCACGTTGCCCCACATCACGCCGCTGTCGGCCAGGATGCGGCCGAACTCGGCGGCATCGGCCACGCGCGGGTCGGCGCCCATCTTGGTGGCGAACGTCTGCATTTCTTCCGACGCCATGGCGCGGGCGACCTCGCGTTGCAGCCGCTCGGTGACCGCCGGCGGCGTGCCCTTGGGCGCCCACAGGCCGGTCCAGTTGACCACGCCAAAATCCTCCACGCCAGCTTCCGTGAAGGTCGGCACATCGGGCAGCACCGCCAGCCGCTTGTCGCCGCTGATAGCCAGGAGGCGTAACTGACCGCCTTGCACCGCGCCCATCACGCCCGTGGTGGAGGCGAACTGAAAGTCGATCACCTTGCCCAGCACTGCCTGCGTGGCCTCCGCCGCGCCCTTGAACGGCACGTGCATGAACTTGACCTTCGTCGCCAGCGCCAGGCCTTCGGCGGCAAAATGCGGCGTCGTGCCGGGACCTCCGGAGCCGTAGGTGATCATGTCGGGCTTGGCGCGGGCCTGCGCGATCAGGTCATCGAGCTTGCGGTAGGGGCTGTCGTTGGACACGGCCAGCGCCATCGGCGCAAACACGAAGGCCGAGGCCGGCTGCAGATCCTTGGCCGGATCAAACGGCAACTGCTTGAAGATGTGCGGCAGCAGCGAATAGGTCGTGTCATTGGCCACCAGCGTATAGCCGTCGGGCGCGGCGCGGGCCACCTGATTCACGCCGATGGTGCCCGTGGCGCCCGGCTTGTTCTCCACGATGAAACTCTGGCCGGTCTGCGTTGAAAGCATCTGCGCCATCTTGCGCGTCGCCACGTCGACCGCGCCGCCGGGGCCGTAGGGCACGACGACGCGCACCGGACGGCTGGGCCACGTGTCGGCGGCGTCCGCAGCTTGGGCGAGACCGCTGGCCAGCAGCGGCAGGGCGGCGGCAAGCGTGGTGACCGCGCGGCGCAGGCGGAAACGGGTTTGAATCTGGCTGGTCATTTGTCTTCCTCTCTTGTTTTGTATGGATTATTCCGCTTTCATGCCCAGGTTCTCCGTCGTTGCGGCCCGGGCGCCTACTCAGGCAGCCGACCCGGCGCGGGCCAGCACGTCCAGCACGTTGCGCGCGGCGGCCACGCCCATGTTGACGTAGGCCGCGCTGGTCACGCCGCCGATGTGCGGGCTCAGGATGATGCGGGGCTCCGTCTGGAAAGGGTGGCCTGCCGACATGGGTTCGACCGCAAAGCTGTCCAGGCCCGCGGCCCGCACCTGGCCCGAACGCACGGCGGCCAACAGCGCGTCCTCGTCCACTAGACCGCCGCGCGCCGTGTTCACCACGATCACGCCGGGCTTGCACTGTGCCAGCGTTTCTGCGTTGACCATGCCGCGGTTCTCGTCGGTCAGCGGGCAGTGCAGCGACACCACGTCGGCCTCGCGCCAGATTGCATCGAGTTCCACGGTACGGATGTAGTCCGGCAGGTCCTTGGCGTACGGGTCGAAGCCGATCACCTGCATGTCCATCCCGTGCGCCATGGCCGCCATGCGCCGGCCGATGGCGCCCAGGCCGATCAGGCCGATGGTCTTGCCGCCCAGTTCCAGGCTCTTGTGCGTGGACTTGTCCCAATGGCCGGCGCGCATGCGTTCGTCCAGACCAACCACCGACTTGGCGCAGGCCAGCAGCAGAGCCAGCGCCTGCTCGGCGACGGCGGCGGCGTTTACGCCCACCGCGGCCACGACCTGGATGCCGCGTTCGGCGGCGGCAGTCTTGTCGATGGTGTCGGTGCCGCTGCCGTGTTTGGAGATGACGCGCAGCGCGGGGGCGGCGTCCATGGCCGCGGCGCCCACCTTGCTGTAGCGCACGATGATGGCGACCGGGTTGTGCTCGCGGCACAGCGCCACGATGTCGTCTTCAGTGGGCGTCTTGCCGGCGAAGATCAGTGAGAAGTCCTGCAGCAGCGCCAGCGCCTCCGGCGCCAGATCCGCCGCGGTCACGACCAGCGCGGGCTTGCCCGTGGCAGCGGTGTTCACAGCGACTCTCCTTCCTTCAGCACGCCCGCGGCGCGCAGCGCGGCGGTCAGCCACTTCGCTTCCGTGTCGCCCGCCTGGATCGCGGCGATGCGCGCGGCTTCGTCGCGCACCTTCTTTTCGGCGGCGGGCAGCAGGCCTTCGATTTTTTCGCGCTCCACCACCACCACGCCGTCTGCGTCGCCGATGATGAAGTCGCCCGCATTGACCGTCACGCCGCCCACGGATATCGGGTGCCCGATGCGGCCGGGCACGTTCTTGGTCGGGCCGTTGGGGTTGGTGCCGGCGGCAAACACCGGGTAGTCCATGTCGATGATCTCGACGGTGTCGCGCGCGGCGCCGTCCATCACCACGCCGGCGATGCCCAGCTTGCGGCAGGCGTTCATCATGATGGTGCCCATCAGTGCCGAACTGAGGTCGCCCTTGCCGTCGATGACCAGCACGTCACCGGGCTTGGCCAGCGAAATCGCGGCGTGGATCATGAGGTTGTCGCCGGGGCGCACCTCGACCGTCAATGCGGTGCCGGCGACTTTCATGCCGGGATGCAACGGGCGGATGCGTCCGTTCAGGGCGCCGCGCCGTCCGGCGACGTCAGCCAGGATGGCGGGTTGCAGTTCGGCGGCGCGGCGCACGATGTCGGCGTTGACGCGGGGGAAGTCCTTGATGATGTCCGGGGTGCTCATACGTGTTCCTGTCAAAGGTAGAAGAGGGATGCGGGGGCGGTCAGGCGGGCTTGATGCCGGCGTCGCGGATGACCTTGCCCCATTTGTCGAAGTCCGCTTTGCGTGTCTGGTCCAGGGCCTGCGGCGTGCCGCCGGCCAGCGTGATGCCAAGCTGTTCGGCCAGCGCAACCAGCGCGGGGCTTTGCAGCGCGCGGCCGATGTCGGTGTTGAGCCGCGCGATCACCGGCGCCGGGGTCGCAGCCGGCGCGAAGACCGCCTGCCATTGCTCGACCACGAAATCGTCGAACCCGGCCTGCGCCATGGTGGGCACGTCGGCAAGCGCGGGCAGGCGCTGCGCGGACGTGACGGCCAGGGCGCGCAGCGCGCCGGTCTGCACGTGCGGCAACGCGGCGGCGGCCGGAATGAAGGCGAACTGCACCTGGCCGGCCAACGTGTCCTGTAAGGCGGGGGTGTCGCCCTTGCAGGGCACGTGCAGAAAGCGGGCGCCGGTCTTTTGCTGCAGCAGTTCGCCCTGCATGTGCAGGATGGTCCCGGTGCCGCCCGATGCATAGGCCAGGCTTTCCGGCGCCTTCTTCGCCGCGGCGATCAGCTCGGCCACGGTCTTGAAGGGCTGCGCCTCGCCTACGACCAGCAGATGGGGAATGGTGCCGATCATGATGACCGGCGCGAAGTCGGCGACGGGGTCATAGGTGAGCTTGCCCATGACGTGGGGGGCGATCGCCTGCGGGCCGATCGACGTGCCCAGCAAGGTCAGGCCGTCCGCTTCGGCGCGTGCCACGCGGGCCGCGCCGATGGTGCCGGTGGCGCCCGGGCGGTTGTCGACGATGACACGCGTTGAAAGCAGCGCATCGAGCTGCTGCGCGATGGCGCGGCCCAGCACGTCGGTGCTGCCGCCCGCCGGATACGGCACCACCCAGGTGATGGTCTTGCCGCCGGGCCATTCCTGCGCGGCGCGAACGCCGAAGGCGGCGGTGGCCGTCAGCGCCGCGGTGGCGGCGAGGAAGCTGCGGCGGGTAAGGGTGTGAGGGTCTTGCATGGGGTGTCTCCGATGATGCTTTTTGTTCATGCCGGAAAGCCGTACAAGGCCGCCGGGTTGTGGACGAGGACCTGGTCCAGTTGGTCGCGGCCGGTCCATTCGGCCAGGCGTTCGAACTGGCGCGCGTCGTCGGGCATGGGTTGCATGCCGGCCGACGCCGACGCATGCGGCCAGTCGCTGCCCCAGACGACACGCTCGGGATTGGCGTCCAGATAACTGCGGGCCAGCGCATCCAGCGCCGGGTCTTCAATGGAATGCCGCGGGCTGACGATGTAGCCACCGGACAGCTTGATCCACGCGCGGCCGCGCTCGAGCAGCCGCAGTACCAGGGCGTGGGCCGGATGCACGCCGGCGTCTTGCGGCGCAAGCCGCGCCATGTGGTCGAACACGATGGGCGCGGGCAGGTCTTGCAGCGCGGGCGCCAGCTCGGCTAGCTGCTCGCGCGCCATCAGCAGTTGCAGGTGCCAGCCCAACGGTGCGACGCGCTGCGCCAGCGGCACGATCTGATCCGCGGAACTGGTCACGCCCAAGGACAGATTGAGACGGATGCCGCGAACGCCTGCGTCGTGCATGGCTTGAAGCTGCGCATCGGTCTCGCTGCCATCGATCACCGCCACGCCGCGCGCCTGCCCACCCAACTGCGCCAGCGCGTCCAGCATGGGACGGTTGTCCGCGCCGTAGGTGGAAGGCGTGACCAGCACGGCCCGCTGTGTTCCCAACCGGGCCTGGATCTCGCGGTACTGCGCCATCGTGGCGTCCGGCGGCGACAGCTTTGCACCGGGCGCAGCGGGGTAGCGCGCGTCATAGGCGTGGATGTGGCAGTCGCACGCGCCGGCCGGCGCGGCAATGGCGGGGCGCGACGTGCCGCTGGAATACGGGTAGCGGGCTTGCATGGCGGATCACTCGACCTTCGCGCCCGAGTCCTTGACGATCTTGCCCCAGCGGATGCGGTCGTCGTGGATCAGCTTGGCGAACGCTTCCGGAGAACTGGTCAGCACTCGCGCGCCTTGCTCCTGGTACTTCAAGCTCAGGTCCTTGGCCTGCAGCGCCTTGTTGAACTCGGCGTTCAGGCGCTGCACGATGTCGGCCGGCGTGCCGGCGGGCGCGGCCAGTCCGAACCAGGTCACCGCCTCGAAGCCGGGAAAGCCGCGCTCGGCGACGGTGGGCACGTCGGGCATGTCAGGCACGCGTTGCGACGACGTCACCGCCAGCGCCCGCATCTTGCCGTTGCGCACGTGGCCGATCAGCGTGGGCACCGACGACAGGTACATGTCGATCTGGCCGCCGATCAGGTCATTGGAGGCCTGCGCCGCGCCCTTGTACGGAATGTGGGTGAGCTTGATGCCGGCGGCGTTCTGCAACTGCACGGCCGCCAGATGCGCGACGGTTCCGTTGCCCGAGCTTGCGAAGTTCAACGCGCCGGGTTTGGCTTTGGCGGCGGCAATCATGTCCTCGAACGACTTGAGCGGCGAGGTGGCCGGCACGACGATCACCAGCGGGGCGTCCGCGACCAGACCGATGGCGGAGAGATCCTTTTCGGGGTCGTAAGGCAGCTTGGCGTAGAGCGTCGGGTTGATCGCCAGGTTGCTGGTCTGGCCCAGCACCAGCGTGTAACCGTCCGGCGCCGCCTTGGCGACCGTGTCGACCCCGATGTTGCCGCCCGAGCCCGGCCGGTTCTCCGTGACGATGTTCCAACCGGTGTTGGCGCCGACCTTTATCGCCGCCTCCCGGGCCAGCACGTCGGTGCCGCCGCCTGGCGGGAAGGGAACGATCAGGCGGATGGGCTTGTTGGGATAGTCCTGAGCGGCGCTCAGGCTGGTCATGCACACCAGGGCCAGGCCCGACAGCACGCGCGCGATCTGCTTCATCGTTGTCTCCGAATAGTTGTTTTGGTGAAGGCATTGTGAATCCGTGTTCCACTCAATACAATGCAGGTTCGTATAGCGGAACATGTTGCGTACCATGAACGATGAGCTGAACCCCGATCGGGACGAAACCCCAGCCGAAGAAGGCGTGGTGGCGGTGCGCCGCGCAATGAGCATCCTTGCCGCGTTCGGCGTGGACGACACGCACCTGTCGCTGGCGGAGCTCAGCCGGCGGACCGGCTGCCATCGCTCAACCGTGTTGCGTCTGGCGCGCACCCTGGCCATGGACGACTACCTGGCGCAACGGGAGGACGGCACATGGCGTCTGGCGCGCGCGGCCGGATGGCTGGGCGCCTGCTACCAGGCCACGTTCAACATTGCGGAAGTGGTGCAGCCGGTGCTGCGTGAGCTGTCGGCTGCTACGGGTGAAAGCGCCACGTTCTATGTGCGCGAAGGCAAGCAGCGCATCTGCATGGCGCGGGTTGAAGGCCCCAAGTCCATCCGGCATCACGTGCGGGTGGGGGCGGCGCTGCCGCTTGAGCTGGGCAGTCCGGGGCGTGTGCTGCTGGCGTTTGCCGGCGAGCCGGGCGAGCCCTATGAATCCGTGCGCCGCGCGGGCTACATGATTTCGCTCGGCGAGCGCGATGCCGAAGTCTCCAGCATTTCGGCGCCGGTCTACGGCATCAACTGGACACTGCAGGGCGCAATCTGCATCTCGGGGCCGATCTCGCGCCTGACCGAAAGCGTGCTGCTCGACCTCAAGGAGCCCGTGCTTGCGGCGGCGAGCCGGCTGTCGCGGTCGCTGATGGGATTGCGGCGGACGGCGTAGTTCGTGCGAGGGCTTTCTGCGCCAGCCTCAAAAACAAAAAAGAAAGGACGCGATCCGGGCTCCATCGGACCGCGTCCCTGCGCGCGCAAAGGGCGAAGGCCTAGCCGCGCCCGTTTGCATGCGTGGCGAACATCACTCCGCCTCGATCTTCGCCTCCTTCACCACCTTGCCCCACTTGTCCAGGTCCGACTGGATCACCGCCGCGTACTCCTGCGGCGTGCCGCCCTGGACCTCGATGCCCGCGGCTTCCAGCTTGGCGCGCACGGCGGGTTGCTTGAGGACCGCGTTGATCTCGGTGTTGAGCTTGGCGATGATCTCCTTCGGCGTGCCCGCCGGCGCCAGGAAGCCGCCGTTGGTGTTGGCGTCGTAGCCCTTCAGGCCTTGCTCCTGCGCGGTCGGCACGTCGGGCAGGGCCTTGGTGCGATTGGCGGTCGACACCGCGACGGCGCGCACGTTGCCGGCCTTGACCTGTTCCTGCATGGCGCTCAGGGTGTCGATGTAGAGCACCGTGCGGCCCGCGAGCAGGTCGGGGTGCGCGGCGGACGAACCCTTGTACGGGATCAGCAGCATGGGCGCGCCGCTGACCATGCGGAACATCTCGGCGGCCATTTCCTGCGCGCTGCCTCGGCCCGACGTGGCGACTTTGGCGTCGTCGGGATGCGCCTTCATCCAGTCCACCAATTCCGGCAGCGTCTTGGGCGGGATCTTCGGATAGACCGAGAACACCAGCGGAATTTCATGCGTGTAGATGATGGGCTCGAAACTCTTCTGCGGGTCCCAGCCCAGGTTCTTGAACAGGTATTTGTTGATGTTGTGGCTGCCGCCCACGATGCCGATGGTGTAGCCGTCGGGCTTGGCGTTGGCGAGCAGTGCGGTGCCCAGGTTGTTGGAGGCGCCCGGCCGGTTGTCGACGATGACGGGCTGGCCCAGCGATTGCGAGAGCTTTTCGCCGACGACGCGCGCAATCATGTCGATGCCGCCGCCCGGCGGGGCCGGCACGATGATGCTGATGGGGCGGGTGGGGTAATTCTGCGCCGCGGCCAGGCCGGGCACGGCGGCAAGGACTGCCGAAAAGGCCAGGGTCTTGGCCAGCGTGGTGAAGGTCATGCTTGTCTCCTCGGGGTGGTCAACTTCAGTCAACTCTGTGGGGCGCCCCGGGTGTGCTGCACCCCGGGTCGCGGATAAGGCCTTAGCCGCGCCCCGCAAAGGGCATGGCGCTGGCCATGACGGTCATGGTCAGGACGTTGGCGTCCAGGGGCAGCGACGCCATGTGGCGCACCGCTTTCGCGACGTGGACGGCATCCATCATGGGCTCCGGTGCGACCGTGCCATTGGCCTGCAGCACGCCGCGTGTCATGCGTTCGGACAGCTCCGTCATCGCGTTGCCGATGTCGATCTGTCCCGCCACGATGTTGTAGGCGCGGCCGTCCAGCGCCAGCGACTTGGTCAGGCCGGTCACCGCGTGCTTGCTGGCGGTGTAGGGCGCGGTAAAGGGGCGCGGCGTGTGCGCGGAGATGGAACCGTTATTGATGATGCGGCCGCCCTGCGGCGTCTGGCGGCGCATCAGCCCGAAGGCGGCGCGCGCGCACAGATAGACGCCCGTCACATTGGTGTTGATGGCGTTGAACCACTTTTCCAGCGGCAGTTCGTCCATCGGCACAGCGGGCGCGTTGACCCCGGCGTTGTTGAACAGGAGGTCCAGCCGGCCGAATCGGCTTTCGATGGTGTTGAACAGCGCTTCGACGCTTTCCGGGCTGGTGACGTCGGTGGGCACGGCCAGCGCGGTCTGACCGCGCGCGGCAGCCTCGGCTTGCAGCGACTGCAAGGGATCGGCGCGGCGGCCGGCCAGCACGACGGTCCAGCCGTCGTTCAGCAAGGCGATGGCGGTGACGCGGCCGACGCCGCTGCCTGCGCCGGTGACCAGGGCAATTTTCTGGGTGGTGCTGTCGTTCAAGGGATGGCTCCTCGGGCGGATTGGATGGTTATTGATGTTGAAAGAATCGGCGCGCGGCGTTCGGCGTCAGGCGTCGCGGGGCGCGGCAACGGTCATGGTGAGGTCCCCGATGCCGGCCACGCCCGCGCTGACGACATCGCCAGGGCCCAAGGGACCGACGCCGGCGGGCGTGCCTGTGAAAACGAGGTCGCCGGGCGCCAGGGCCACGGATCGCGACAGCATCGCCACCAGCTCGGGTACGGACCACAGCAGGCCGGATACGTCGGCGCGCTGGCGGTCTTCTCCGTTTACGGACAGCCACAACGCGCCTTCGCGGGGATGGCCGCAGGCGTCAGCAGGCACGATGGCGGTGCACGGCGCGGAATGATCGAAGGCCTTGGCGGGCTCCCAAGGACCGCCCGCGCGCTTGGCCTGCTGCTGCAGATCGCGTCGCGTCATGTCCAGCCCCGCGGCGTAACCCCAGATATGGCGGGCTTCGACGTCATCTGCAGCGATGTCCTTGCCGCCGCGGCCAATCGCCACGACCAGCTCGATCTCATGGCAGTAGTCCGCCGTGTCCGCGGGATAGGGCAGCGCGCCGGTGGCCGGGAACACGGCGCTGGCGGGCTTCATGAACCACGCCGGCATCTCGGCCGGACGCGCTTCGTCGGGCAGCCAGCGATAGTTGCGGCCGATGCAGAACACGCGCGCGACGGGAAAACGGGCCGCGCTGCCGGCGATCGGCAACGTGGTGGGTGCAAGGGCGGGAAAGACGAGGTCAGTCATGGCAGTCGTCGAAGATGTGCCTTGCGGCTCAGGTCGTCAGGCTCAACGCCGGACGCTCGCCGGCCAGCGCCTGCGCGATGCTGTCCAGCACCATCTGGCCCATTGCCGCCCGCGTCTCCAACGTGGCGCTGGCGCGATGCGCCTGCAGGGTGGTGCGATCCGACTGGCGCAGCGCCTGCGGCACGCGGGGCTCGTCCACAAAGACGTCCAGTCCCGCGCCCGCGATGCGGCCGGCGACCAGCGCCTCGGTAAGGTCGGCCTCGTTGACCAGCCGGCCGCGCGCCACGTTGACCAGGAAGCCCTGCGGGCCCAGCGCGTCCAGCACGGCGGCATTGACGATGCCCTCGGCCTTGTCGGCGGCGGCGCAGAGCACCAGCGCGTCGGACGCCCGGGCCAGCGCGACCAGGTCCGGCACGAATTCATGCGGCACGTCGTCCATGGCGCGCAGGTCGGTGTAGCGGATCTGGCAGCCAAAGGCCGCCGCCCGCGTGGCGACGGCGCGGCCCACGCGGCCCATGCCCACGATGCCCACGCGCATGCCGCTGAAGCGGCGCGCCAGCGGAATGGCGCTGGGCGACGGAAACTGCTCCCACAGGCCTTCCCGCACGAAGCGGTCGCCCGCGCAGAGGTTGCGGCAGGCTGCGATCAGCAGGCCGATCGCCAGGTCGGCGACATCTTCGGTCAACGCGCCCAGCGTGGCGGTGACCGGCAGGCCGCGGCCGCGGCAATACGCCAGGTCCACCGCGTCGGTGCCCACGCCATTGACCGCCACCACCTTCACCCCGGGCAGCTGTTCCAGCATCTCACGCGAGATGCCGGTGTGGCCGCCGGTGATGACGGCTTCGATGCGAGCGCCGTGCTCGCGCAGCCAGGCCGCCTGATCAGAGATCTCGAAGAACTTGTGCACCTGGTACAGCGAGGCAAGCTCGTCGTTGACCGCCGGGATCAGGATGGGATTGAGTTGCAGGACCTGAGGCTTCATGTCGGTTCGGCTCTGGTGGGGGGACCGGCTGCGGGTCCGCGTTGAACATGGATTCCATGGTATTTAATGATTGATTTGTAAAGCAATATTGATCTATAAAATCAACATATAAACTTTGCTACAGAAGATCATGGGTACCTGGATTTCAATGGCCGAAGCGTGCGGCCAGCTAGGCGTGCGGCCGCAGACCATCTACGCCTACGTCAGCCGCGGCAAGCTGGAGGTCATGCCCGACCCAGCCGACACGCGCCGCAGTCTTTACCGCGCCGAAGACGTCGCGGGGCTGGCCAAGCGCAAGCAGGCGGGTCGCAAGCACGAAACCCTGGCCACCAACACGCTGTTCGGCGCCGAGCCCAGCATCCCCACGGCCATCTCCACCTTTCATCGCCAACGCCTGTACTACCGCGGACAGGACGCGGTCACGCTGGCCGGTTCGGCCAGCCTGGAAGAGGCCGCGCAATTGCTGTGGAATTCGGACCAGCAGGCGGACTTCTCTTGCACCGCGCGCGTGGCATCGCCGGGCCGGGTTGCCGCGTTCACGTCATTGGCCGCGCTGGCTGCCACCGGGCACTCCACGCATGGCCGCATGACGCGCGTCCTCCACACCGAATGCCAGAGCCTGGTCGGCCAACTGGCCAACGCGTTTGGCGCGCAGCCCGGCAAGCGGCCGCTGCATCTGCGGTTTGCGCAAGCTTGGAAGCTGTCGCCGCAAGCCGCCGAGTTGCTGCGTACCGCCATGGTCCTGCTCGTCGACCACGAACTGACCAGTTCGGCATTTGCCGCGCGCATTGCGGCCTCGACCGGCGCGTCGCTGCCGGCGTGCCTGCTGTCGGGTCTGACCACCTTGTCCGGGCCGTTGCACGGCGACGCTTCAGGCCGCGTCCGCGCGTTGTTCGACGATGTGGCGCGTCAAGGCGAAGATCAGGTGATCGCGCACTACCTGTCCACGGGCCTGCCGCTGGCGGGCTTCGGCCATCATCTGTATCCCGATGGCGATCCGCGCGCGGCGGCGCTGCTGGCGCAGTTTGAGCCGGCCGAGGTCATCACGCGCTTCATCGACAAGGCCACGCAACTAACTGGCCTGCATCCCAACATCGACGTGGCGCTGGCCGCGCTGTCGGCGCACTGCAAGCTGCCGGACGATGCGGCCTTCGGACTGTTTGCCACGGCGCGCAGCATCGGCCTGCTGGCGCATTGCCTGGAGCAGCTCAGCGTCGCGCAAGTCATCCGGCCGCGCGGACGCTATGTGGGCGTCGTGCCGGAAGCGGCCTAGTCCGGCAATCTTCGGTATGCTGGCTGATCCGGACAGGAGATCAGCCATGACACGTACGCAGAAGCAGAGGATGCTCGCAGGAGAGCTCTACACGGCCGCCGACGACGAGATCCAGGCGGACCAGCTTGCCGCCAGCGCCTGGATGAAGCGGTACAACGCCTTGCTGGGCGAGCCGCCCGAACAATGGCACGCGCTCCTGCGCGAGCGACTTGCCAGCGTGGGCGAGGGCGCACTGATCCGCCCGCCGTTTCATTGCGACTACGGCTACAACATCTCGCTGGGCGCGAACGTGTTCATGAATTTCAACTGCGTGATCCTTGACGTCGTGCAAGTCACGATCGGCGACGGCACGCAGATCGGCCCGGCCGTGCAGCTCTATACGGCGGACCATCCGCACGATCCCGAGCAGCGCCGCGCGATGCTGGAATTCGGCCGTCCCGTGCACATCGGCAAGCAGGTGTGGATCGGCGGTGGCGCGATCATCCTGCCGGGTGTCACGGTGGGGGATGACGCGATCATCGGCGCGGGCAGCGTGGTCACGCGGGACGTGCCGGCAGGGGCGAAGGTGGTGGGGAATCCGGCGCGGGTGCGTGGCTAAGCAATTGGCCGAACCGCTGCCCGCCGGATTACCCCGCGCAGTCTAGGCGCCTGCGCGTTCGGGCTGCGCGTCGTCAGCGAAACCCGGCGGCGCCTGGAATCCCCCTTGCTGCGCCGTGAACAGGGCGGCGAAGCGGATGGGCGTCAGGTCTTCCAGATAAGGCCCGACGGCCTGGGCGCCGATGGGCAGGTTGTCGTCGTCCAGGCCCAGCGGAAAGCTGGTGGCCGGCAAGCCGGGCAGGACCGGCAGACCGGCCCAGTTGAACAGATCCGCAAAGCGAAGCTGCGTCACACCCTCGTCGAACGCGACCGGAAACCTGCGCGCATCCTTGGGTTCCGAATGGTCGTGCGCAAAGGCTGTGGCCGGCAATACCGGACTCAGCACCACATCGAAGTGCTCGAAGAATGCCTCCCATTGCTGGCGCAATCGCAGCCGTTGTTCGTGCTTGTCCAGCCACTCCGCGTGTGAGAGATACGGGCCGCGCTTCCATGCGGTCTCGGCAGTCTCTTCGCTTTCCGGGTCAGCCGGCTGCGCGGCCGCACCCGTTGGCCGTGGCAGCGACGCGCCCAGCAGACTGCGGTACACGACATGCGCGGCATTCAGATCGGGCAGCAACCCAGCGGCCTCTTCAGGAAGCGTCACGGTCACGCCCGCGGCTTCCAATCCCTGTCGCAGCCGCGTTTCGACCAGTCGTTCGGACCGGGACTGAGGCTGCCCGGGCCAGGCCGTCAACAGCAGCACCCGGAACTTGCGCAGGTCGTCGTGCCGCGCGGCAGGCAACGTCGCCCGCCATGCCTTGCTTGCCAGGGGATCCCGGTTAAGCAGCAGTTGCAGCGCCAGTTCAAGGTCTTCGGCGCTGCGCGCCAGCGGCCCGGCCACGGTCAAATCGCGCAACGTCTGCTTGCCGGAGGGCGCGCCGGTGCCGCCGTTGTAGACCAGGCCGAATGTAGGCTTGTGGCCGAAGACGCCCGTGAAATGGGCTGGCACGCGAATCGACCCGCCAATGTCAGTGCCTAGCTCCAATGCGCCGAATCCGGCCGCGATGGCAGCGGCGGACCCGCCTGACGAGCCGCCTGGCGAGCGGTGCAGATTCCAGGGATTGCGGGTGACGCCATAGACCGCGTTGTAGGTCTGCAGATCGGCAAGCGAGAGCGGAACGTTTGTTTTGCCGATCAGCACGGCGCCGGCTTCGCGCAGCGCGATGACGGCCGGCGCGTCGACGGCATCGACGTTGTGCGCGTAGTCAGGATTGCCCACGCACGTCGCGAGGCCAGCGATGTGGAAGTTTTCCTTCACTGTGATCGGCACGCCCAGCAATGGCTTGCGCTCGCCGCAAGCCAGGGCCGCGTCGGCCGCGCGTGCGGCCTGGCGCGCTCCTTCATCGTCGCGTGCGATGACCGCGTTCAGTTGGGGGTTGTACCGGTCGATGCGCGCAAGCACATGGTCCAGCAATTCGATGGCGGTGACCTCGCCCGTTGCGAGGGCGCGCGCCTGCGCGTGCGCAGGCGCGAACGCCAGCGCTTCCAGGTAGGCGAAAGAGGGGCGTTGCTGTTGGCTCACGGTTCGGCTCCTCTCAATGTTCCAGCCACGTGTCGGAAAAGTCTCCGGCGGTCAGGTCCACGCTGTTGTTCAGGTTGTGGACACGCTTCTGATAGACCTGCAGGGTTGACGGCACGGTCACCAGCGGAAGCGTGGGAAGGTCCTTGCCGACGATGCCCTGGATCTCCTTGAAGGTTGCGGCGCGGCGCGTATCGTCGGTTTCGACGGCCGCGGCCCGGAACAGGTCGTCTACACGCGGGTTGTTGTAGTGCGCCGCGTTGACGAAGGGCAAGGGATTCTTGATGCCGTCGGACCAGTAGAAGCGCTGCACGCCTACCGTGGGATCGAACAGGCGTCCCAGGCCATTCACACTCAGATCGAAACTGCGTTCCTTGTAGAGCCGGTTGATGAATGTGGGCAGGTCGCCATCGACAATCTCCACCTTTACGCCCACCCGGTTCAACGCCGCGCGGATGTACTCGGACGTGCGCTTGAAGTCGGCCGACGGCATGAACGCCAGTCGCAGTGAGAAGCGGCCATCACTTCCCTTGCGCGGGTAGCCGGCTTCATCGAGCAGGGTGTTGGCGCGCGCAAGGTCAACGGGATAGTTGAAGGCGCTGTCGTCGTAATACTGGGCAAGAATGGACGGAATCGGCGAATTCACGACGCGGGCGCGCTTGTAGTAGACGGTGTTGGCAATGAAATTCCGGTCGATGGCATGCGCCAGCGCGTGACGCACCTTCGGATTCGCCAGGATCGGATTGTCCAGGTTGAACTCCAGAAACAATACGTTGCTCAGGAACTCGTCGTAGGTGTCGTCGATGGCAAGCTTGGGGTTGCCCGACAGGCGATCCAGGTCAGACACGGCCACGTTCAACGCCGCGTTGGCTTCGCCGGTTTCGATGGCCGCCGATATCGATGCCGTGTTTTTGATGAAGCGATAGATCACGCGGTCGAGGTAGGGATGCCCTTTGCGCCAGTAATCGGGGTTCTTTTCCAGCACGACATAGCTGCCCTTGGACCATTCCTTGAACCTGAACGGACCTGTGCCGATCGGGTGGTTGTTGTTGTCGTGCACCAGCGGATCCGCCGCGCCATAGCGCTGCTGCGAGACGATGGGCGTCTCCGCGGACGACAGCGCCTTCAGCAAATAGGGCGCAGGCTTGCTCAGCACGATGATCGCCGTGTGCGGGTCGGGGGTTTCAACATCCTGGACGTTGGCGAACGTGATTCGGCCGCGCGGGCCGATCTCGCGCTGCTTCAGGATCGAGTATTTGACGTCGGCCGAGGTGAAGTCCGTTCCGTTGTGAAACTTGACGCCGGTGCGCAGCTTGAACGTGTAACGCAGGCCGTCGTCGGTGATGTTCCATTCGGTGGCCAGGAGCGGTTGCGGCTTGAACTGCAGGTCATAGCGCAGCAGGCCTTCCGTGATCTTTGCGCTGATGTTGCGGTTCTCGACCTTCGGATTGACCAGCGACACCAGCGCGGTGGGTTCCTGCGCCATCAGGAAGGTGAGCGTGCCTCCAGGCTGCGGCTGCTGTGAGTTTTGCGCGTGCACCGCCACGCTTGCCGCGGCGGGAATCCACGCCAGCATCATCGCCAACCGGCGCATTGTCTTCGACTGCATATCTGCCCTTTTTACGAATGCCGCGCTTGCGCCGGCGCTCGATATTTGAAGAATTGAGAGGGCGAAATGTTGAACCGCTTTGCCTCGCACAACAACGATTGGCGTCTTATTTACTTATCCCGATAGTCGGCCGCCGCGTTTGCTAATTCGATATTCTTCGTTGCCAGCGTTGCAAGCCGATCGCGACAATGCCGAGCTTGACGATTATTCGGAATCAACAGACATGTTTGCGGCAGGCGGCTGCGAACCTGTGCATCGCTATGAGCAACTTCAACGGCGCCCAGCTGTCCAGACTGCTGGCCGTGTTTCGCAGGAATGCCCTCCAGGCCATTCCGACCGTGCTGGGCATCATCATTCTTAACTTCCTGTTGCTGGAATGGGTGCCGGGCAACGCCGCGGACGTCGTGGCGGCGGAATCCGGCGGGGCCACGGCCGAGAGCCTGGCGCAACTGCAACGCCACTTCGGCCTGGATCTGTCGATGGGTGAGCGGTTGAGCAACTATCTGTCGCACCTCGCTCATTTCGATCTGGGCATGTCGGCCCGCCACAACCTGCCCGTCACCACACTCATTCTCGATCGTCTCGGCAATACCTTGCTGCTGATGGGGGCGGCGCTGTTGCTGGCTACGTTAACCGGCGTGGTGCTGGGCGTGCTGATGTCGCTGTACGCCGGGCGCTGGCAGGACAAACTGATCTCCGTGCTGGTCCTGCTGTTGTATTCCACGCCGACGTTCTGGCTGGGCTTGATGGCGATCGTGCTGTTCGCGGTCACGCTGGGTTGGCTGCCGACCAGTGGCAGCCACACCATCGGAGCGGGGCTGTCGGGTTGGGACGCGGTGGCCGACAAGGCGCGGCATCTGTTGCTACCGATGCTGACGACAGCAGGTCTCTATCTAGCGGTGTTTTCGCGGCTGACCCGTGCAGCGATGCTGGAAGTCAGCAAGCAGGATTTCGTGCGCACGGCCAGGTCCAAAGGCTTGTCGCCGGCGGTCATCACGGTGCGCCATGTGCTGCGCAATGCATTGATTCCGGTCACGACGCTGATCGGCATGCACTTCGGCGCATTGCTGGGCGGCGCGACGGTGATCGAGACCGTATTCAATTGGCCGGGCCTGGGCAGCTTGGTGCTGGAATCTATTCTTGCGCGCGACTATCCGGTGCTGTTGGGCATCCTGTTCTGCTCCTCCTTGCTGGTGATCGTGGTCAACATGGTGGTGGACTTGCTGCAGGCCGCGCTGGACCCGCGAATCCAGGTTCGCTGACACGGGCCATGAGCCTGCATTTTCTCGAAACGACACGATGAACGACGCGATCGAACAATCTCGCACTGGCCCTATGCGCCAGAACACCCACCTCTCCGCATCTGCCCGCGATCCGGGCAGATGGCGCGCCGCCTGGGGGGGATTTCTGCGCGATCCCGCAGCATTGGCCGGCCTCGCTATCCTGCTTTCCGCGGTGCTGGTGGCCGTGTTCGCGCCGGTGTTGTTTCCCGGTGATCCGCAGGACATGGTCGGGCCGGCCCTGGCGTGGCCCGGCCAGGACGCCGCCTTTCTGCTTGGCACGGATTCGCTGGGGCGTGACGTTGCTGCGGGTCTGGCACATGGCGCGCGCGTCTCGCTGTCGGTTGGCGCCGTGGCGGCCGTCATCAGCCTGACGATCGGCATTCTGGTCGGCGCCATTTCGGGCTATTACGGCGGCTGGGTCGACGACGTGTTGGTTCGCTTTACAGAGTTGGTGCAGACCGTGCCGACGTTCCTGTTCGTCATCGTCATCGTGACGATAGGCCAGCCGTCTGTCTGGCTCATCCTGCTGGCGATTGGATCGGCATGCTGGCCCGTGACCGCGCGGCTGGTGCGCGCCGAGTTCCGCACGCTGCGCGAATCCGAATTCGTACTGGCGGCGCGCAGCCAGGGGTTCGGCAACGCCTGGGTCATTTTCCGTGAGATCCTGCCCAATGCCTTGCCGCCGGTCATCGTGACGACGTCCGTGCTCGTGGCCACTGCAATCCTCATGGAATCGGCGCTGTCGTTCCTGGGGCTGGGCGATCCCAACGCCGTGTCGTGGGGCAGCATGATCGGAGAAGGGCGCGAAATGCTGCGCACCGCGTGGTACCTGTCCGCGGTGCCAGGCGTGGCCATCGTGCTGACGGTGCTGGCGCTGAATTTGGTGGGCGACGCGATCAACGACGCATTCAATCCCAGACTGGCGGCACGCGCATGATTTCCACACTTCGAACTGCGACGCCCCGCGACGCCGCCGCACTGCTGGAAGTGCGCGGGCTTGATGTTCGTTTCCGCGGTCGCCGCGGCAGCCATCACGCCGTCAAGCAACTGTCCTTTTCGGTCGCGCAGGGGGAAACGCTGGCGATCGTCGGCGAATCCGGCTGCGGGAAGTCCACCACCGCGCTAGCGTTGTCGGGATTGCTTGCCCCGCAGGCGTCGGTAAGCGGAGATATCGTGCTGCAAGGGCGCAACCTGGCCGGCTTGCCCGAAGCGTCGCTACGCACGATCCGTGGGCGCGACCTGTCGATGATTTTCCAAGAGCCGATGACCTCGTTGAATCCGGTGCACACGGTGGGCGCACAGATTGGCGAGACCCTGCGCCGCCATCACGGGCTGTCCGCGGCGGCGGCGCGTGCCCGTGCCATCGAGTTGCTGGATCTGGTAAGAATTCCGGAACCCGGCCGGCGGCACGACGATTATCCGCACAACCTGTCCGGCGGGCAGCGCCAGCGCGTCATGATCGCCATGGCGGTTGCCTGCTCGCCCAAACTGCTCATTGCCGACGAACCCACCACCGCGCTGGACGTGACCGTGCAGGCGCACATTCTGGAGCTGCTGGACACGCTGCGTCGCGATCTGTCGATGGCGCTGATTCTCATCACGCACGATCTGGGCCTGGTGTCCCGATGGGCAGACCGGGTGTTGGTGATGCTCGATGGAGAAAAGGTGGAGGAGGGGCGCGCCGGCGCGATATTCGAGCTGCCCAAACATCCCTACACGGCGGGGCTGGTTGGCGCATCGCTGCATGCGGGCAAGGACGTCCACTACCGTCAGACGCGGCTGCCGGAGATCCGCCACGGCATCGACGCGGACACCGGTGCGCGTGCGATCACGTTGGTCACGCCTGCGCTGTCCGCATGCGGCGGGCATCGTGACGTTGCACTTGCGCCCTTGTTGAAGGTCGAGTCCCTGCGCACGTCATACCGCAAACGCGATGGCAGCATGTTCCATGCGGTCGAAGACGTGTCATTCGAGCTGCGCCGGGGCGAGACGATAGGGCTGGTGGGAGAGTCGGGGTGCGGCAAGTCAACGTTGTCGCGCACGTTGCTGCGGCTGATTCCTCATTCGGCCGGCCGCATCGTGTTTGATGGTGCGGACCTTACCGTGATGTCGGAAAGGCAGGTCAAGCCGTGGCGCAGCCGGATGCAGATGGTGTTTCAGGATCCCTACGGCTCGCTTAACCCACGGCGGACTGTCTTTGACATCCTGGATGCGGTGCTGTCGCTGCACGGCGTGTCGCCCAAGGCAGAACGCGCCGCGCGCATTGCCGAGACGCTTGACCGTGTTGGCCTGCCTGCGTCCGCCAGCCATCGCTACCCGCACGAATTCTCGGGTGGACAGCGTCAGCGCATCGGCATCGCGCGCGCCTTAATCCTGCGACCATCGTTCCTGATTCTGGACGAACCCGTGTCAGCCCTGGATGTGTCCATCCAATCGCAGATTCTGAATCTGCTGGCGGAACTGAAAGAAGCCTTTGGGCTGTCCTATCTGTTCATCTCGCATGACTTGGCGGTAATCCGCTACATCGCGGATCGAATCCTGGTCATGCGTGAAGGCAGAATCGTGGAAGCGGGCGCGCGGAAGCAGGTTTGGGATAGCCCGAGACATCCGTACACTAAATCACTGCTCCAAGCTGCCTGAACACTGCGGCCACGATGGCTTCGGGCCGGTCTTCCTGCACAAGGTGACCGGCATTCGGCACGGATATCAGTGGCCGGTCCGATATCAGTGCCGCCAGCGTCGTACCGCGCTCGTGCGGGATCCACGCGTCCTGTTCGCCCCACAGCACTTGCACCGGGCAATCCATGCGACCGTACAAGCCCTGCACCTCGTCCGTATACTTCTGATCCATTTGCGCGATCTGCCGGTAGAACGCCGGCTGTCCGACGGGGCCCAGCCACGGGCGGCTGTACACGTCCAGCGCCTCTTCCGATAACGGATTGTGCGCGGCGGTCTGCAGATAGGCTTTCAACAGTGCGCGGTGCATGTAGTCCGGCATGCCCGAGAACGCGGCCTCGTGCTGGCGGACATGCTGCACGAAGGGCGAACCCCACGGCGCCAGCGCCACCGCATCGAAGATCGTCAGCGATGCGTAGCGCAGTCCGTTCAGGTAATACGCGCGCAGCGCCGTCGCACCGCCGAAATCGTGGGCCAGGACATCGGGGCGATCCAGGTCCCATTCCTTGAACAGCGCCGCCAGTATCCGGTTCTGCACACCCAGCGACACGTCCTGTCCGTCCCGCATCTCGGACGCGCCGTAGCCCGCCAAATCAAAGTAATAGACGGTTCTGCGGTCAGCAAGCAGCGGGATGATCCTGCGCCACACCTGCGATGAAAACGGCGTGCCATGGATGGCGACCAGCGGGGGACCGTTGCCGAGCTTGCCCCAGCGGATGACGTTGCCTTCGATCAGGGCGGTGTGGGGG
>Ga0213828_1001172_pt1 | contig 22294 bp, 19 predicted proteins | sample MC6MC0897MG_FD_180664 | JGI IMG/M metagenome (GOLD analysis project Ga0213828, IMG submission 180664) | Enriched soil aggregate microbial communities from Iowa State University, Ames, United States - MC6-MC0897-MG | ecosystem: Environmental > Terrestrial > Soil > Unclassified | place: USA: Iowa... | reverse complement strand
ACCCGAAAATCCAGCGGCACGGCGCGGCCCGTCACGCTGGACACGTAATCCACGGCTATGTGGTGTTCCAGCGCCTGCACGCTGTCCGGCACGCCTTGGCGCGACAGATAGGCGGGGCTGGCCACCATCACCTGCGGCATCTGGGCGATCGTCCGCCCCGCCAGCGTCGAGTCCTGCGGCACGCCCGCGCGCAGCACGCAGTCGACGCCTTCGCGCACCAGATCCACCAGCCGGTCGTCTTCGCCCAGATGCAGGGCGATGTCGGGATAGCGTTGCAGGAAATCCGGCAGGCCGGGCATCACGAAGAACCGGGCCAGGGTGCCCTGCGCGTTCACCCGCAACAACCCCTTGGGCGCCGTGTCCAGGAAAGCGCCGTCGGCCTCCTCCAGGTCGGCCAGAAGCCGCACGCATCGCTGGTAGTGGGCCTCCCCGTCGTGCGTCAGCCGGACTTGCCGCGTCGTGCGGTCAAGCAACCGCGCGCCCAATCGGGCCTCCATGCGCTTGATCAGGTTGGTGACCGTGGCGCGCGGGATGCGCAGGTCGTCCGACGCCTTGGTGAAACTGCCTCGTTCGGCGATGCGCACGAACACCTGCATTTCCTGGAAACGATCCATGCCCTGCCCCGCCTATTGTTAAAGCAAATGAAATTATCTTAGCAAAGCAGGCGTAATTATCTTTGGATCGGAATAGTCGATTATACGTCTCACCAACCCATCCAAGGAGCAGACCAATGAATGACCAAGCTTCCCAGCGCGTTGCCCTCGTCACTGGCGGATCGCGCGGCATCGGCGCCGCCATCGTGCGCCGCCTGGCAGACGACGGCTTTGCCGTCGCCATCAATTACGCCTCGAGCGCGGCAGAAGCCGACGCCTTGGCCGGCGAAGTCCGCCAAGCCGGCGGACGCGCCTTGGCCGTACGCGCCGACGTTGCCAAGCCCGATGACGTGCGCGCGATGTTCGATGCCATCCAGGCCGAATTCGGCCGGATCGACGTGCTGGTCAACAGCGCGGGCGTGCTGCAGGTGCAGCCGCTGGCGGAAACCAGCGACGACCTGTACGACCGGACGTTCGACATCAACACCCGCGGCACCTTCAACACGCTGCGCGAGGCCGCCGCACGTCTGGCCGATGGCGGCAGCATCATCAACGTGTCCAGCACCACCGTCGCGCTCAACCTCCCCGGCTACTCGGTCTACATCGCCAGCAAGGCCGCCGTCGAAAGCCTGACGCAGGTCTTCGCCAAGGAACTGCGCGGACGCCAGATCAGGGTGAACGCCGTCGCCCCCGGCCCTGTCGCCACGGAGTTGTTCTTCAAGGGCAAGAGCCCCGAATTGATCGAGCACTACGCCAAGATGCCGCCGCTGGAACGCCTGGGCCAACCGGATGACATCGCGGGCATCGTTTCGTTTCTGGCGGGACCCGACAGTGGGTGGGTAAACGGGCAGATCGTGCGCGCCAATGGCGGCGTGGCCTGAGCGGCCCGCCTACTTCGGCATGGCGTAGCCCTGCGCCCGCAGGAACTCCGCCACCACCGGCTGCCACTTCTGCGGCGAGCGCGGAAACAGCAGATGGCCGTTGTTGCCATCGGGTCCCATCGGCACAAAAGTCGCGTGACCGCCCGCCGCGTTGTAGGCGTCCACCCAGCGCTTGGGCCAGTCGGCCCCCCAGAAGAGATCATTCTCCGAATAGATCCAGAGCGTGGGCAGGCGCGTCGTCTGCCCATAAGACGCGAACGTCTGCTGCAGCCGGTCTGGCCCGCAGGGGTTACCCGGAGACTTCGCGTCCCCGCCCGCGCCGCCAGAGAAATTGATGGCGGTCCTGACCCCGGGCGGATTCTGCGCAGCCAGCGCGATGACGGTGCCCCCGCCGATCGACTGACCAACCAGCACGACGTTGGAAGCGTCCACGTCGGGGCGCTGCTGAAGCGCCTTCACGACCTGTCCGATCTGGCTGGCGGCCCGATTGAACATCGGTGTGAACTGGCGATCCCCGCAAGGACCGCTGTCCTCCAGATCGGGGCCGGCCGTTTCTCCATAGCCCAGCCGCAGCGGCACCGCCACGACGAAGCCGGCATCAGTAAAGTACCTGACCGCCTGCGGATACGGGGTGCGGCTCATCTTGGCCCGTTCCTCGGCGGTTGCGCCCCGGCCATGGTTGATGATCAAGAGGGGGTGTTTGCCCGGCGCTGCGGGCGCATACACGGTCACGACCAGCGCTCCTACAACAACGCCAGTGTCCGTCTGCACCGAGACGGGCACCCGTTCCACGGTTTCCTTGCTTTGACGGCCGGGTGTGGAAGACGCGCAGGCCGAGACCAGTCCGGCCAGGCAAACGAGCGAGATGCGTTCAAGAACGTTCATGTTGCTCCCCCTTCGGGTTAGGCCACGGTTGAGGTGCGAGCCACAGTACGCCCACCAAATCGCCTCCGCCAGTCGCACGCGCAGGGGTGCACACGCACGGCTTTCGGCGCGGCCCGGCGTTGGGGCGATGGCCCACCCTCATCCCTACGCATGAACGCGGCCACGTGGACAGACGCGCATGCCGCGGCTTGGAATGCCGCATATTTGCTGACGTCCTCATCCGTATTACCCATGCGCGCCTCGCCCGATGGGCCGAGGCAATTTCACCGGTTTTCAAATTTTCAGTTTGCGCGCTCCGGACTTTGATTTACGGAAAAGTCTGGCCAGTTGGACGAGGTTTGCATGAGACGGAGTCCTTAAGCCGTGGTTTAGCCTGACCCGGCAGTACTCCGACTCACCTTGATCGATTGGACGAAAGCAATGAATCAACTCATTCATCCGGACTGCCACCCCTTTACCGCCGCAGGCAATCTGAAGCAGATCTCCGCGTATTACGAGGAAGGTCGCCGTGTCATGTGGATGATGCTGCGCGCGCAACCGCGCCCGTGCTTTAACCATGAACTCATCGACGAGATCATGACCCTGGCGCGCGCCGCCAAGGACTCCGGCCTGCCCATCGACTTCTGGGTCACGGGCTCGCTGGTGCCGCAGATCTACAACGTCGGCGGCGACCTGAACTTTTTTGCCGAGGCCATCCGCACCGGCAAGCGCGAGGCGCTGCGGGCCTATGCCCGTGCATGCGTCGATTGCGTGCACGCCGCCACGCGCGGTTTTGACACCGGCGCCATCTCGCTGGCCATGATCGAAGGCACCGCGCTGGGCGGCGGCTTCGAGGCGGCGCTGGCCCACCACTTCGTGCTCGCGCAAAACAATGCGCGCATGGGCTTCCCTGAGATGGCATTCAACCTTTTCCCCGGCATGGGCGGCTATTCGCTGGTCGCGCGCCGCTCGGGCATGAAGCTGGCCGAGGAGCTGATCAGCACCGGCGAATCGCACACGGCCGAGTGGTACCACGGCCGCGGCCTGGTGGACGTGCTGTTCGAGCCGGGCGAGGCCTTCAAGGCCACGCGCACCTTCATCGACGTGATGCGGCCCAAGCTCAATGGCATGCGCGCCATGCTGCGCGCGCGCCAGCGCGTGCTGGCTCTGCCGCGCGCCGAGCTAATGGACATTACCGAGGATTGGGTCGAAGCCGCCTTCTCCATCGATCCGAAGGACCGCGCCTACATGGAGCGGCTGGTGATGGCGCAGAACCGCCGCACGGCGAGCAATTCGGAGGCCACCGAAGTGGCCACCATGCACTGATCCGGCGGCGCGCCGCCGGTTGCGTCACGCAATGAGATGCAGCCGGCGGCGCTGCGCCAGCCAGGCGGTGAGCTCCGCCGCGGGCATGGGCTTGGCGTACAGATAGCCCTGCTTGGCGTCCACGCCCAGGGTGTCCAGGAAGACTGTTTCTTCCTGGGTCTCCACGCCCTCGGCAATCACCTGGAGCTCGAGCGTGCGCGCCACGGCAACGATGGCGCGCGCGAGCGCCTGCGACACCGGATTTTCGTTGACGCCCCGCACGAAGCTGGCGTCAAGCTTGATTGCGTCCAGCGGAATCCGCGCCAGCTGCGACAACGACGAATAACCCGTGCCGAAATCGTCAAGGTGCACACGCGCCCCCAGTTGCCGGAACTGCTTGATGAGTTCGATGGCGGCGTCTTCATCGTCGATCAGGCAGCTTTCAGTGAGTTCGATGTCGACCAGGCAGGGGCTGAGGTCCGCGTCGGTGATGGCTCGCATGAATTCGCTGACCACGCCCTTGTCGTCAAGCTGGCGGGCCGACATGTTGATCGCGATGCGCAGGTTCAGGCCCTCGCGCTTCCAGGCTGCCGCCTGCCGGGCGGCTTCGCGCATCACCCAGACGCCCAGCGGCGAGATGAGCCCCGATTCCTCGGCATAGGGAATGAAGGTGTCCGGACCCACCATGCCGCGCTCCGGCGAACGCCAGCGCACCAGCGCTTCCACGCCGTCGACCTCGCCCGTGCGGCCCACCAGCTTGGGCTGGTAGTACAGCATCAGGTGGTTCTCGGCCAGCGCCTTGCGAAGGTTCGTGTCCAGCCACACGTAGTCCGCGTTGCGGCGGTCCATCTCGCTCTGGAACACGCGATACGTATGGCGCCCCGCTTCCTTGGCGACGTACATGGCAATATCAGCGCTGCGCACCACGCTGTCCAGGTCGGCCCCATGGTCGGGGTACATCGCAATGCCGATGGAGCAGCTGGTGTAGACCTCGATGAGACCCTGGCGGAAGGGTTCGCGCAGCCGTTCGATGATGCGCTGCGCGGTGGCCTCCAGTTGCCAGGCCTGCGCCTCTTCCTGCAGCACGATGAATTCGTCGCCGCCCAGGCGGGCCAGCGTCTGGCCTTCGGACAGGCAATTCGAGATCGCGACCGACACCGCCTTCAGCAGCCGGTCGCCGAAGCCGTGGCCGTAGTGGTCATTGATGCGCTTGAAGTTGTCCAGGTCCAGGAACAGCACGCCGCCCCGGCCATCCCGGCCCGCCGCCAGCGCCGCCTTCAGCCGCGACGTGATCGCGTGGCGGTTGGGCAGGTTGGTCAGCATGTCGGTGTTGGCGAGCACGCGCAGGCGCTCCTGCGCCTGGCGTTCTTCGGTGATGTCCGTGCCCGAGCAGATCAGATAGACGCGTTTTTCACCGCTGCCGCTGGTGACGAACTTGTTGCGGAACAGGAACAGGCGCGGACCCTTGACGGTGTTGATCGTGCGCTCGACCTCGTACGACTGGCCCCGCTTGTAGAACTCGGCGATGTTGCGGCGCGACGCGATGGCCTCTTCGCGCGTCATGAACATGTCGAAGACGCTGCGGCCCACGATGTCCTGCTCACGCTTGCCCGTGTATTCCTCGCAGAGTTTGTTGAAGCGCTGCACGCGCCCGTTCTGGTCCACGATGGCAATGACCGAATTGGCTTCGGACACAACGGTTTCCGCAAACGACAGGCCTTCTACGAGGTCCTTGGCGACGGAATCGGTATCGGTATGGGCCGATGCGGTGCCGGCCCATTCGTTGGGATTGATCTTGCGGCCGACCAGATGCAGGTGCAGCAGATCGCCATACAGCATGATGTCGATGCGTACGCTGGACGTGATGCCGGTCAGGCTGCGCACAGCGTCGGCCTGCTCCGGGCGCAGGGCCATGGCGATATTGGTCGCGCCTTTGACTGCGGCGAGTTCAATCGCATCGCTATCGGCGGACAAACGCCAATATGGGCTATGCGTACCGAAATGCGTGTGCAGGATCGATTTTTCGTCCTGGTTCTCAGTCATTGGTATCCCCCCGCCGTCCTAAGGCCCGCGAAACACATTACGGGCTACTGAATTTGGGGTCAACCACCTTGTCGGGACCCAAAACCGCTTTATTGCGGTTTATTGCGTAGCCATTCGCAGCGTCAGTGCAATTCTCTGAAATACAGCGTCTTTCCCAGCGCAGCGCACAAGGCGGCGGAAGCGATTATTTCGGTTCCTTTCAGAAGCCGCAAAAATGAGAACGCCGGAAATCCGTGGCGAATTTCCGGCGTAGGGAGCAATGAGGCGCGGCGCGCCGTCCGAAGCGGCTTACTCGCCCTTCACGCCCGCCTCGTCGATCACCTTGGTCCAGCGCGCGACTTCAGCCGACACACGCGCGCTGGCGTCAGCAGGCGACGTCCACGTCGCAATCGCGCCCTGGTTCAAGAGCGACGCCTTGACCTCGGGCTTGGCCAGGATCTTCTTGAGCTCGGCATTCAGGCGATCAATGACCGGTGCGGGCGTGTTGGCCGGGGCCACGATGCCGAACATCGAGCTGACCTCGAAGTCCTTCAGGCCGGCTTCGGCGGCGGTAGGCACGTCGGGCAGCGCATCGACGCGTTGCGGCGAGGTCACCGCCAGCGCGCGCAGCTTGCCCGCCTTGATGTTGCCCTGCGCGGCAGGCACCGTTTCGATCATGCTGAGCACCTGGCCGCCCATCAGGTCGGTCATCGCCGGGCCGCTGCCCTTGTAGGGCACGTGCAGGATGTCCGCGCCGGCGGTGCGCTTGAACATTTCGCCGGCCAGATGCTGGGGCGAGCCGTTGCCGGCGGATGCCATGGTCATGTAGCCGGGCTTGGACTTGGCCAGTGCGATGAACTCGGGCAGCGTCTTGGCCGGCACCGACGGGTTCACCACGAACACCAGGGGCACCGTGCCCACGATGGCGACGGGCGCGAAGCTCTTTTCCACGTCGTACGTGACGCGGCCGCGGTAGAGCGCGGCGTTGATGGAGTGGCTGGTCAGCGCGCCCATCAGCAGCGTGTAGCCGTCGGGTTGCGCCTTGGCCACCTGGTCCGCACCGATGTTGCCGGCTGCGCCCGCGCGGTTTTCCACCACCACGGTCTGGCCCAGCGCGCCCGTCAGTTCCTGCGCAAGCACGCGGCCGATCACGTCGGTGGCGCCGCCGGGCGGGTAAGGCACGATCATGCGGATCGGCTTGTCGGGATAGGCGTCGGCCGAGAATGCCGGGGCGGAAACGCCGGCGCACAGCGCCAGCAGGGAAAACAGCACGGCGCGGCGCGGCCGCAGACGCAGGTCTGACATGTGGTCTCTCCAGCCGGGATGGGTATAGGAATGAACGGACGCCCGGTTCGTCAACGGCGCCAGTGTAGGGGGCCACCCTTGATTGAAGAATCGGTATTTTTCTATCGACTGATCTCTAAAGCAGATCAATTAAGCTACTGCCATAAACCGCTTGCAGGCCCGGCAACGGGCTGGATATGATGTCGCCGCAGGATTATCAATAATATTATCGGGACTGAAAATGACGGACGACACCAAGGGCGGCAAGCCCGGCAAGGGCCCTTTTGACAGCGACAGCGCCACCGCGCGCGGCGTCGCCCGCGGGCTGACCAACTACGGCGACATTGGCTTTTCGCTGTTCCTGCGCAAGGCCTTCATCAAGGGCGCGGGCCTGTCGGACGATGCGCTGGCGCGTCCCATCATCGGTATCGTCAACACCGGCAGCAGCTACAACCCCTGCCACGGCAACGCGCCGCAACTCATCGAGGCCGTCAAGCGCGGCGTCATGCTGGCCGGCGGCTTGCCCATGGACTTCCCCACCATCTCGGTGCACGAGAGCTTCTCGCAGCCCACCAGCATGTACCTGCGCAACCTCATGTCGATGGACACCGAGGAAATGATCCGCGCGCAGCCGATGGACGCCGTCGTGCTGATCGGCGGCTGCGACAAGACCGTGCCCGCACAACTGATGGGCGCCGCCTCGGCCGGCGTGCCCGCCATCCAGCTCGTCACCGGCTCGATGCTGACCGGCTCGCACCGCGGCGAACGCGTGGGCGCCTGCACCGACTGCCGCCGCTACTGGGGCCGCTACCGCGCCGAAGAGATCGACGCCGTCGAGATCGCCGACGTGAACAACCAGTTGGTTGCCAGTGTCGGCACCTGTTCCGTCATGGGCACGGCCAGCACCATGGCCTGCATTACCGAGGCGCTGGGCATGATGGTGTCGGGCGGCGCGTCCGCCCCGGCCGTCACCGCCGACCGCGTCCGCGTGGCTGAACACACCGGCGCCACGGCCGTCGCCATGGCAGCCTCGCGCCTGACCCCGGACCGCATCCTGAACGGCAAGTCCATCGAAAACGCGCTTCGCGTGCTGCTCGCCATCGGCGGGTCGACCAACGGCATCGTCCACCTGACCGCCATCGCCGGCCGCCTGGGCATCGACATCGACCTGGCCGGCCTGGACCGCATCAGCCGCGAGACGCCCGTGCTGGTCGACCTGAAGCCGTCGGGCCAGCACTATATGGAAGACTTCCACGACGCGGGCGGCATGCCCGCGCTGCTGCGCGAGCTGCGCCCGTTCCTGCATCTGGACGTCCTCACCGTGTCCGGCCGCACGCTCGGCGAAGAACTGGACGACGCCCCGCCGCCCTTCAAGCAGGACGTCATCCGCACGGCCGCCGCCCCCATCTATCCGGTGGGCGGCTTGGCGGTGCTGCGCGGCAACCTCGCGCCCGGCGGCGCCATCATCAAGCAATCGGCCGCCAATCCCAAGCTGATGGAGCACGAAGGCCGCGCCGTCGTGTTCGAGGACGCCGAAGACATGGCGCGCCGCATAGACGACGACGCGCTGGACGTGACCGCCGACGACATCCTGGTGCTCAAGCGCATCGGCCCCACCGGCGCGCCCGGCATGCCCGAAGCCGGCTACATGCCCATTCCCAAGAAGCTGGCGCGCGCAGGCGTCAAGGACATGGTCCGGATCTCGGACGGCCGCATGAGCGGCACCGCGGCCGGCACCATCGTGCTGCACGTCACGCCCGAATCCGCCATCGGCGGTCCGCTGGCCTATGTGCAGAACGGTGACCGCATCCGCCTGTCGGTGGCCCGGCGCGAGATCGCGCTGCTGGTCGATGACGCCGAGCTTGCGCGCCGCACCGCCGCCAATCCCATCACGCGCCCCACCGCCGACCGCGGCTACCGCAAGCTGTTCCTGCAGTCGGTGACGCAGGCCGATCAGGGCGTCGACTTCGACTTCCTGCGCGCCGGTGTCACGAACGACACGGTCCCCAAGAAGTAACCCCGCCTTTTGCCATGAACGCCATCACGCCCGCCGCCTTGCAGGAACCCGCCCCCGACGCCGTCCAGGCAGCGGTGGCCACGCTGGAAGAAGACATCGTCTTCGGCCGGCTGCATCCGCGCGAACGCCTGACCGAGGACGAGCTGATGGCGCGCTTCGGCATGAAGCGGCACGCGGTGCGCCAGGTGCTGGTCGACCTGGAACTGCTGGGCGTGGTCGAGAAAAAGCGCAACATCGGCGCGGTGGTGCGCGCGTTTTCCGTGCGCGAGGTGATGGAGCTGTATGCCTTGCGTGAAGTGCTGGAAGTGCACGCCGCCCGCCAGATGCCGCTGCCCGTGTCCGAGGCGCGGCTGGCCGCGCTGGTGGCGGTGCAGCGCGAACACGATGCGGCTGTCGCGGCCGGCGACGCGCGCCGCGTGTTCCGCAGCAACCAGCGCTTTCATCGTGAATTCGTTGGGCTCTTGGACAACGCGGTGCTGGGACAGGCCATCGAGGAATACGCGCGCCGCACCCACCCGATCCGCTTCGGCTCGCTGGTGACGGCCGGGCACCGCGAACGCGCGCGCCAGGAACACTGGACGATGATCCAGGCGCTGCGCGACGGCGACCTCGACGCGCTGATGGCGGTGTGCCGTGATCACCTGATTCCGTCGCGTGATGCCTATCTGGCGTCGCAACAGGCGTATGCGCAGACGCAGGGCACCTATCTGGCGCCTTCCGCGCCGGTCTGACCGCTCGCGTGTAACGGCTCTCCGTCCAAACGCTCACATCCACCCGCCCCGCCTCGCCACTTACGTCTGACGTTTCCGGGCAACGCCCGGCCGTGCGCGCTCGGCAACAATTTGACAAGCCGTGCCTGGAATCGGTAATAATAACAATTACTATTTCCAGAAATTCGCATGTGCAGTTGTCCCGCCTCCCACTGCGAGGTGCCGGCGGCTAGACCAAAAGGTTGGATCTTGAGTACGCCGGGATGCGCCTTCCCCTCCTCCATCGAAACACTTTATAGCGACCACCACTCCTGGCTGAGGGGCTGGTTGCGACGCCGCCTGGGCAACGCAGACCAGGCCGAAGACCTGGCGCACGACACCTTCATCCGCCTCCTGAGCAGCGAACGCATTCCCGCCACGCTCACGGAACCGCGCGCGTTTCTGACCACCGTGGCGCAGCACCTGGTGTCCAACCATTGGCGCCGCGAAAAGCTCGAACGCGCGTACCTGGACGCGCTGGCCCAGGCGCCGCAAGCGGTGCACTGGTCGCCTGAAGACCGGGCCATCGTGCTGGAAACCTTGCTGGAGCTGGACCGCCTGCTGGACGGCCTGCCCGCCCTCGTGCGGCAGGCCTTTCTGTTGTCGCAGCTTGAAGGTCACACCCACGCCCAGGTGGCCGACGCGTTGGGAATCTCGATCCCCACCGTCAAGCGCTACCTCGTCAAGGCCTTGCAGCGCTGCTGCTTTGCCGATCTTTCCTTCACGGGATGAGCCGGCGCATGTCTGCCTCGTCCTGGTACGGAAACACGCGCGACGCCGCCACCCTGCCGCCCGCCGTCGCGCAGCGCGCGCTGGAATGGCTGGTGGAACTGCAAGACGAACCCGTCGCGCCGGAAACGGTGCGCGAATGGGCCTCCTGGCGCGCTGCGCACCCGGACCACGAGCGCGCGTGGCTGCGCATCGAATCCGTGCAGGGCACGCTGCGGCCGCTGGCCGGACCCGCCAACGCAGCCATCGCGAAGGCAGCGCTGGCCGCACCTGCTTCCGCCCAGCGCCGCCGCGCCTTGAAAACCATGAGCGCGCTGGCCATCGCGAGCGGCGCGGCGTGGGGCGTGGGGCAGATCACGCCGTGGCGCAGCTGGACGTCGGACCATCGCACCGCCATCGGCGAACGCCGCAACGTCACGCTGCCGGACGGCACCCGCCTGGTGTTGAACACAGACAGTGCCATCGACGTGCACTACAGCGCCGACCGCCGGCGCGTGACGCTCATCGCGGGCGAGATCCTGATCGCGACGGCCCACGAATCGGGCACGCCGAACCGGCCGTTCTGCGTTGAAACCGCCCACGGCACCGCGCGCGCGCTCGGCACTGAATACGCCGTGCGGCTGCTGGATGGCTCAACGGAAGTCAGCGTTTTCCAAGGCGCTGTCCAGATCCGGCCGCGTGACGATGCCGAGCACGGCTTGACGTTGCAGGCGGGATTGCGCGCCAACTACTCCGCGCGGGGCATCGCGCAGCCCGCCACCGCCGAGGAAAACCAGATCGCCTGGAAGGACGGGTTCATCGTGGCCCGCGGCATGCGACTGGCCGACTTCGTCGCCGAGCTGGGACGGTATAGCCGCGACACGATCAGCTGCGACCCCGCCGTCTCGGACCTGCGGCTGTCCGGCTCGTTTCCTGTCAGCAACGTGGACAAGGTGCTGGCCGCGCTCAGCGCCACGCTGGATATCCGCGTCGAAACCGAGTCGCGGCTCTGGCGCGGACGGCGGCTGCACCTCATCGCCGGCCCCGGCGCGGCACGTCCCGCACCGCCGTTACAAAATAGTTGATCCGTTTTGCGATCTGGCGGGTCAAGGCAGGTGAGCACACAGCAACCTCACCTCTCTGAAAGGCCAGTTCATGAATCACGTCCGGGCGCCCAAGCGCCAGTCCTCCCGTTTCCTGCGACGCGCGGCCACGGCGCGCCTGGCGGGCCGCATCGCCACCGCCACGCTGCTCGCGGCGCCCGCGCTGGCCGTCCCCACCGCCGCCCACGCGCAGGCCGCCGCCACCCGCAGCTTCGACATCCCCGCGGGAACGCTTGAGGACGCGCTGGGCCGCTACGGACGCGAAGCCGGCATCGTGCTGTCGTTCCGGCCCGAAGTGACGGCCGGCCTGCAAAGCAACGGGCTGCGCGGCACCTACGGCGTGCGGGGCGGTCTGGACGCCCTGCTGGCCGGCACCGGCATCCGCGTGCTGCCGCAGTCGAACGGCAGCTACGTCCTGGACCGCCCCGCCAACGCGGGCATCGCCACCACCAACCTGCCCGCCGTGACGGTGACCGCTTCCGCCGCCGACCCCCACCTGCCCGCGCCCTTCGCGGGCGGTCAGGTGGCGCGCGGTGGCGGCCTGGGCGTACTGGGCACGGGCGACGTCATGGACGTGCCGTTCAGCACCACCAACTACACCGCGCAGATGATCGAGAACCAGCAGGCGCGCACGCTGGCCGACATCGTCATCAGCGAATCCTCGGTGCGCACCACCACCTCCAGCGGCGGCTTTTCCGACGAGTTCCAGATCCGCGGCTACTCCGTTGCTGCCGGCGACGTCGGCCTGAACGGCCTGTACGGTTTGGCATCCGCCAGCCGCATGCCCGCCGCCATGATGGAGCGCGTCGAAGTCCTGAAAGGCCCCGGCACGCTGATGAACGGCATCGGCCCCAACGGCAGCATCGGCGGCGGCATCAACATCGTCACCAAGCGCGCCGGCGACGAGCCCCTGACTCGCCTGACCACCACCTACCAGAGCAAATCGCAACTGGGCGGCCAGCTCGACATGGGCCGGCGCTTTGGCGACAACAATGAATGGGGCATCCGCGTCAACGGCGTCTACAGCAACGGCGACACCAACATCGACGACGGCAGGCAGGAACAAGGCGTGGGCGCGCTGGCGCTGGACTACCGCGGCACCAAGCTACGCTGGTCGCTGGACGCCTACACCCAGCACGAGAACATCGACAACTTCCGTCCGCAGATCGGCTTTCAGTCGAATGTGACTTCGCTGCCCTCCCCGCCCTCGGGCCATCGCAATTTCTACCCCGGCACCGAGCTCACGCTGAACGATTCGACCGTGGCCACCCGCCTCGAGTACGACATCAATGACCACCTGATGGTCTACGGCGCCACCGGCTACCGCTACGGCACCGCCGAGCAGACCTTCCCGTCGGGTCCCGCGGACGCGCTGGGCAACTTCACGGTGTCGAACGCCTATTACGACTCGTACTCGCGCACGTGGACCGGCGACGTCGGCCTGCGCGCCCGCTTTGACACCTGGGGCATCGGCCACACCGTGAACCTGTCGGCCACGCGCCTGGACCAGGAGTCCGGCAACGCCTACGTCACGTCCTCCGGTCCCGGCGTCCCGTCCAGCATCTTCCGTCCCGCCCCGCTGCCGCCCGTCACCGCCGACCGCGGCGCGCCGCAGAAGGCGTCCAAGACCGAGCTGACCAGCTACACGCTGACCGACACCCTGTCCTTCGCCGGCGACACCCTGCTGATCACCGGCGGCATGCGCAACCAGCGCGTCGCCCTCGACAACTACTCCACCGCCACCGGCGCGCGAACGGGTTCGTACGACGAAAGCGCGATCTCGCCGGTCGCGGGCATCGTGTTCAAGCCGATCTCCAACGTCTCGCTGTACGGCAACTTCACGTCCGGCCTGACGCGCGGCGGCATCGCGCCGGCCACCGCCGCCAACGCCGGCCAGGTCTTCGCACCGTACAAGTCCAAACAGTATGAAGCGGGCGTGAAGGTCGACTGGGGCAAGATCATCACCAGCGCCTCGGTGTTCCAGATCACGCGCCCGAACTCGATGACCGATCCCGACACGCGCATCTACAGCTTCGACGGCGAACAGCGCAACCGCGGCCTGGAACTGGCCGCCTTCGGCGAAGCCATGCCGGGCCTGCGCATGATGGCCAGCGCCACGTTCTACGACGCCACGCTCAAGCAGACCGCAGGCGGCGTGAACGACGGCAACGACGCCAACGGCGTGCCGAAGAACACCTTCAACCTGGGGGTGGACTGGGACACGCCATGGGTCCGCGGCCTGAGCCTGAACGCCCGCGTGATCCACACGTCGTCGATGTACTTCAACGCGGCCAACACGCTGACCCTGCCCTCCTGGACGCGCTACGACATCGGCGCGCGTTACAACACCGAGATCCTGGGCCGCTCCGTGGTGTTCCGCGCAAACATCGAGAACCTGTTCAACAAGGACTTCTGGCTGGCCAGCGGCTCGTACGCGACGGTTGCTGCGCCGCGTACGTTCTTGTTGTCGGCGCAGATCGACTTCTGATCCAACGGGCCTGCCGCGGTTCACGGCCGACGCCGCGAATCGCCTTCATGCCGCAGAGCCGGCCTCAGCCATGAGGCCGGCTTTTTTATTGCCGCGCCTGCGCCGCCACGTATTCCCTTAACGTCTGCACCAGCGCCACCGCAGCCGGCGACAAGCTGCGATTGCGGGCCGTCACCAACCCAATCGAGCGCTCGGCCACCGGCGCTGTCAGCCGCCGCTGCACGATGCCGGTCTGCGCCACCGCGCCTGCGGCGATCTCCGGCAACGCCGCAACGCCAAACCCGCATTCGACCATCGCCACGATGGTGGTCAGGTGCTCGGCCTCGAATGCGGGTGCGAAGCGGATGCGGTTCTGCAGAAAGGCCCATTCCGTGTACTGACGCACGCTGCTCGGATGCACCATCGACACATGTTCCGCCCCAGCCGTGTCGGCCCACCGAAGCGGCCCTTTGGCCCGCGCCAGCGGATGTGCCTCCGGGATCAACAGGATGAAGCTGTCGGACATCAGCGGCACGTAGTGCAGGTCGGCGTGCTGCGGGTCGGCGGCGGTGAGGGCAAAATCGACCTCGCCCGCGCGCACCAGGTCGAAGGCCGGACCGGAGAGCGTGTCGCGAACCTTGAGCGCCACATTTGGGTGCGCCTGGCGGTACGTCATCAGCACGCGTGGCAGCAGCCGTGCTGCCAGCGATGGCAACGCCGCCACCGACACCTGCCCCTGTTCCGCGCTGGAGATGCTGCCGACCGCGGCGATGGCATCGCGGAATGCCACCTGCAGGGTCGCGGCCTGTTGCAGGAAGACCTCGCCCGCCGCCGTCAGCCGCACCGTGCGCGTGGTGCGGTCGAACAGGCGCACGCCGAGCGCGTCCTCGATGCGCTGGATCTGGGTGGACAGCGCGGATTGCGACAGATGCAGCTGCCCCGCGGCCTGGCGGAAGTTGAGCGTTCGGCCCAGCACCAGCGTGGTGTCGATATCCCGCATCGACAGGTTGATCTGCATGTTTTGTCCCCGGCCTATTGATCTGATTGACCGATCATTCTATTCAAAAATTCTGATTCATCAATCAACTGCGCTTCTCTACACTCGCGCCCAAGCGTGGTTTCAGAATCAGGAGAACAGCATGCAGAAAGACACGAACGCGCTGCCCAATCCGGGCGCGGCGCATGCGGTGGTGGTGGGCGGCGGCACGATGGGTGCGGATGTCGCCGTCGTGTTGACGCGCGCGGCGTGCCGCACGACGGTGATCGAATCGAATGCCGAGCGCGCGGCCGGTCTGCCGGCGCGCGTGGCGGAAAACCTGAAGACCATCGGGCGCGAGTCAAACGCCGCCCTGCTGGCCACCGCGCCGTCGCTGGACGAGGTGGACTGGTCCACGGTGGATCTGGTGATCGAGTGCATCCCCGAGCGCCTGGACATCAAGCAGGCGCTCTTTGCGGACCTGGCGCGGCGCACGCGGCCCGATGCCATCCTGGCCAGCAACAGTTCCAGCTTCCCGATCAGCGCGATCAGCCAGGGGCTGGACACGCGCGGCCGCATGCTGGGCCTGCACTTCTTCATGCCGGCGCACCTGGTGCCGCTCGTGGAAGTGGTGCTGGGCGAAGCCAGCGACGAGGCCTGCGCGGATTCGCTGATCGACTTCATGCGGCGCTGCGGCAGCGTGCCGGTCAAGGTGAAGCAGGATCTGCCGGGTTTTCTGGCGAACCGTCTGCAGCACGCGCTGTCGCGCGAAGCCTTCGACCTCATCGACCGCGGCATCGCGTCGCCCGAGGACGTGGACGCCGCCGTGCGGTTCGGATTTGGGTTCCGGTTCCTGGCGGCGGGTCCCGTGATGCAGCGCGATCACGCGGGCATCGACGTGCACGCGGCGGCCGGCGCAACCATGTATCCCACGTTCTGCAACGCCGACCATCCGGCGCGCTGTCTGACCGAACGCGCCGCGGACGGCCGGCATGGCATGAAGGCAGGCGAAGGTTTTTATGCCTGGACGCCCGAGACCATTGCTGCAGAGCGCGCCCGCTACGACCGGCTGCTGCGCGCCGGCCTGGACCTGATCGCTCCCGAACTGCCGGAGATCAAGCCTTGAACGCGCCTGCAACCCATTCCGTGCCTGCTTGCGCACCCGCTACCATGACCACCTCTGCATCAGCCACCGCTCCGGCCCTCCCCCGCGCCGCGTTGGCCGACTCGCCCGTCATCGTCACCGTCGCGCCCAACGGCGCGTACAAGAAGGCTGCCGACCACCCCGCCGTGCCGCTGACCGCAGACGCGCTGGCCGCCGAGGCCCGCGCATGCCTGGACGCCGGCGCCGCGATGATGCACATGCACGTCCGAAAGCCCGACGGCAGCCATCTGCTGGATGCGCAGGCCTATCGCGACGCGCTCGCGGCGGTGCAGCGCGCCGTCGGCGACGAACTGCTGGTGCAGGTGACGAGCGAGGCGGCGGGCGTCTATCAGGCGGCTGAGCAGATTGCGATGGTGCGCGAATTGCAGCCCGAAGCCGTCTCCATCGGCCTGCGCGAAATCGCCGTGCCCGGCATTCCGGAAGCGGAGCTGGCCGCCTTCCTGGCGTGGCTGGCCGACCGACGCGTTATGACGCAGATCATCCTGTACGACGACGCCGACGTGCGCCGCTGGCTGTCGCTGCGCGCGCGCGGCCTGGTGCCGCCGGGCGCATGGTCGGTGCTATTCGTGCTGGGCCGCTACAGCGCGGGACAGACGTCGTCGGCCTACGACCTGCTGCCGTTCCTGGCCGCTTACGACCATTCGTTGCCCTGGGCGATCTGCGCCTTCGGTCCCGAGGAAAACGCCTGCGTTACGACCGCGGCGGCCTTTGGAGGCCATATGCGAGTCGGGTTTGAAAACAATCTGAAGCTGCGCGACGGGTCGGTGGCGCCGGACAACGCGGCGCTGGTCGCCCAGGCCGCGCAAGGCGCGCGGGCGCTGGGCCGGCCGCTGGCGACGGCGGCGGACGCGCGGCGTATCTACGGCGCGATCGGTTGATGCGCTAACGATTGACGCGGTGCAAGCAAAACGCAGCCGGCTAATCCGCAACCGGTTATTCCGGCTGCCGGTCAACTGGCTGCGGATTTAGCCGTTGTCAGCTTATCCGCACAGTCGACTGGGGGCCGCCGGATACCCCGCTTTCGATCGCCCCCTGCCGGTGATCGCACGCGCCCCCTTTCCCCCGCTCTGTAATCTCTCCGACATTATTTCGCTGTGTTGCAACATTGACGCCGCGCAAGCGTATCTGCTACAAACTTTCGCATCTGTACGTTTAACGCAATACCCCCACAAGTTTCTGCTGCGAGGTGGTGTGTGCAAGACGAATCCGATGGCTACACAAAAGCCCAGGAACTGCGAAGTTTCCTATTCCTGACGGCAGTCATGGCCCCGGTGTTGGCAGTGATCATCGTGGCCGGGTACGGTTTTGCGGTCTGGATCTACCAGATGTTCGCGGGCCCCCCGGGAAGCTGATGCAAAGCCTGCGCCCCCCCTTCCCCCCCAATCAGCCCGCCTCCGCGCCCTGTAGCGCGGCGCCCGAGCTGCACATCGCCAGCATGGTGGTGCATGCCGCCCCACGCCGGCTGGCGGACGTGCGCGGCGCGATCCTCGCGATCGGCGGCGCGGAAATCCACGGCGCTTCCGAGACCGGCAAGCTGGTCGTCACCCTGGAAGCCCCCTCTACCGAAGACATGCTTGCGCAGATAGCGCAGATCCAGCGGCTGGACGGCGTGCTGGCGTCGGCGCTGGTCTATCAGCATTCCGACACGCTTGCCGCGATGAATGAGGAGATTGACGATGTCCATGGCTCGTAGAGAGTTCATCAAGCAATCTGCCGCCGCCGCTGCCGCCACGGTAGCCGGCATCCCCATCGTGGGCTACACGCAGAACATCGTGACGGAATCGGAAGCCGCCAAGCTGAAGTGGTCCAAGGCGCCCTGTAGGTTCTGCGGGACCGGCTGCGGCGTGAACGTCGCGGTGAAGGACAACCAGGTCGTGGCGACGCACGGCGACTTCAACGCCGAGGTCAACCGCGGCCTGAACTGCGTGAAGGGCTATTTCCTGTCCAAAATCATGTACGGCAACGACCGGCTCACGACGCCGCTGCTGCGCATGAAGGACGGCAAGTACGCCAAGGATGGCGAGCTGGCGCCGGTGTCGTGGGACCAGGCGTTCGACGTCATGGCCGAACAGTTCAAGCGCGTGCTCAAGGACAAGGGCCCGGAAGCCGTCGGCATGTTCGGCTCGGGCCAGTGGACGATCTGGGAAGGCTACGCGGCGCTCAAGCTGATGAAGGCGGGGTTTCGCACCAACAACCTCGATCCGAACGCGCGCCACTGCATGGCATCGGCGGCGGTGGGCTTCATCCGCACCTTTGGCGCCGACGAGCCCATGGGCTGCTACGACGACATCGAAAACGCCGACGCCTTCGTGCTGTGGGGCGCGAACATGGCGGAAATGCACCCCATCCTGTGGACGCGGGTGACCGACAGGCGGTTGAGCAAGCCCAATACCAAGGTGGTGGTGCTGTCCACGTTCGAGAACCGGTCGTATGAACTGGCCGACATCTCTTTGACGTTCACGCCGCAGACCGACCTGGCTATCCTGAACTACATCGCCAACCACATCATCAAGACCAAGCGCGTCAACCGGGAATTCATCGACGAACACACGCGATTCCTGGAAGGCAACACCGACATCGGCTACGGCCTGCGTCCCGAGCACCCGCTGCAAAAGGCCGCCAAGAACGCCAACAACGCCGGCGGCTCGCGCCCGATCACTTACGACGAATACGCAAAGTTCGTCTCCAAATACGACCTGGACTACACCGCCAAATTGACGGGCGTGCCAAAGCGGAATCTGGAAGCGCTGGCCGAGTTGTACGCCGATCCGAAGATTCGCGTCATGTCGTTCTGGACCATGGGTTTCAACCAGCACACGCGCGGCGTGTGGGCGAACAATCTGGTCTACAACATCCATCTGCTGACGGGCAAGATTTCCACACCGGGCAACAGCCCGTTCTCGTTGACGGGCCAGCCGTCCGCCTGCGGCACCGCGCGCGAAGTAGGCACGTTCTCGCATCGCCTGCCCGCGGACCTGGTCGTGACCAATCCGAAGCACCGGGCGCGCGCCGAGGAGGTCTGGGGGCTGCCCGACGGCACCATCCCTGAAAAGGTTGGTGCGCACGCGGTCTTGCAGAACCGGATGCTGAAGGACGGCACCATCAACGCCTACTGGGTGATGGTCAACAACAACATGCAGGCCGCGGCCAACATGTTGAACGAAGGGTATCCCGGCTACCGCAATCCGGCGAACTTCATCGTGGTGTCCGACGCCTACCCGACGGTCACCACGATCTCGGCCGATCTGGTGCTGCCTACAGCGATGTGGGTCGAAAAGGAAGGCGCCTACGGCAACGCCGAGCGCCGCACCCAGTTCTGGCACCAGCTGGTCAACGCGCCCAGCGGCGCGCGGTCGGACCTGTGGCAACTGATGGAGTTTTCCAAGCGCTTCACGACCGACGAAGTCTGGCCCGCGGACCTGCTGGCCAAAAAGCCCGAACTTCGGGGCAAGACGCTCTTTCAGGTGCTGTACGAAAACGGCAAGGTCAACAAGTTTCCGAACACGGAACTGGACCCGGAATACGCCAACGATGAGGCCAAGGCGTTCGGCTTCTACGTGCAGAAGGGCCTGTTCGAGGAATATGCGGAATTCGGCCGCGGCCATGGCCACGACCTGGCGCCGTTTGACACCTATCACCAGGTGCGCGGCCTGCGCTGGCCCGTGGTGGACGGGGTCGAGACGCGCTGGCGCTATCGCGAGAAGGCGGATCCGTACGTGAAGGTGGGCTCCGGCTTCAACTTCTATGGCAACCCCGACGGCAAGGCCAACATCTATGCGCTGCCCTACGAGCCGCCCCCCGAGGTGCCGGACGAGGAATATCCCTTCTGGCTGTCGACCGGCCGCGTGCTGGAGCATTGGCATTCGGGGTCGATGACGCGGCGTGTGCCCGAGCTGTACCGCGCCTTTCCCGATGCGGTGTGCTTCATGCACCCGGACGACGCGCAGGCCATGGGCCTGCGGCGCGGCGTACTGGTGGAGATTGCGTCGCGGCGCGGCAAGATGCAGACCCGGCTGGAAACGCGCGGACGCAACAAGCCGCCGCGCGGCCTGGTGTTCGTGCCCTGGTTCGATGCCGGCCAACTGATCAACAAGGTCACGCTCGACGCCACCGATCCGATCTCGTTCCAGACCGACTTCAAGAAGTGCGCGGTCAAGATCACCAAGGCTTGACGGCCCGACGGAGACGCTCATGAACATTCGCGCCACTTCGATCGCCCTGGTCTTTCTGATCGGCGCCAACGCCTGGGCCGCGCCGACCGATCCGATGATCGATCCCATGCGGGGCCCGACGCCCCTGACCGAGTCGGCCACGCCGCCGCTGATGCCCCCGGTGGAAAACCGCGACGTGCGGCGCATGCGCACGTACTCGATGCAGCCGCCCACCATTCCGCACAAGATCGACGGCTACCAGATCGACAAGAACTTCAACCGCTGCCTGGCCTGTCACGCCCGCGTGAACACCGAACAGACGCAGGCGGTGCCGCTGAGCGTGACGCACTACATGGACCGCGACAGCAACGTGCTGGCCGAAGTTTCCCCCCGCCGGTACTTCTGTCTGCAATGCCACGTACCGCAAACGGAGGCCAAGCCGCTGGTCCCGAACAATTTCCAGGACATCGACGTGATCCTCAAGCGCCTCTCTGCTCCGGCGCCCGACAAGAAGTAAGGGACAGGAGCCCGTCATGGTCAAGCTCATCAAGCGTTACTGGAACATCATCCGCCGGCCCAGCGTGCACTTCAGCCTGGGCTTTCTGACGGTGGGCGGGTTCATCGGCGGCATCCTGTTCTGGGGCGCGTTCAACACCGCCATGGAACTGACGAACACCGAGAAGTTCTGCACCGGCTGCCATGAAATGCGCGACAACGTGTACTCGGAGCTGAAGGGCACGATCCACTTCACCAATCGTTCCGGTGTGCGGGCGCTGTGCTCGGACTGCCACGTTCCGCACAACTGGACCGACAAGATCGCCCGCAAGATGCAGGCGTCCAAGGAGGTCTGGGGCAAGATCTTCGGCACCATCGACACGCGCGAGAAGTTCGTGGACAAGCGGCTGGAACTGGCGCAGCACGAATGGGCGCGCTTCAAGGCGAACGACTCGCTGGAATGCCGCAACTGCCACAACTACGAATACATGGACTTCACCCGCCAGAGCGTGCGGGCGCAGAACATGCACTCGACCTATCTCGCGGACCGGTCCAAAACCTGCATCGACTGCCACAAGGGCATCGCCCACACGCTGCCGCACATTCCGCCTGGCCAGACCTCCGAAGCGACGCCGCCGGCCAGGGCGTCCAACGAGGTGGCCAATGCGGCCCGCTGACGCGCCGCTGACGGTGCTGAGCGCGCGCGGACTGGTCAGCCGGCGCGGCGGCCCCGGCGCGCTGGATTTTGATCTGCACGCCGGGCAGCTATTGAACGTGCAAGGCGCCAACGGCAGCGGCAAGACCAGCCTCTTGCGCATGCTCGCCGGCCTGCTGCGTCCTTTGGACGGCGGCATCTTCGACCCGGCTGGCGACATCCGCCGTGATCCGTCGGCGCACTTTGCGCGCACCGCGTATCTGGGGCACGGCAATGGCCTGTCGGGCGACCTGACCGCGCTGGAAAACCTGCGGTGCAGCCTGCATGTGGCCGGCACGCCGCGGCGCGACGACGCGATCGCCGCCTGCCTCGACGACTGGCGCCTGGGCGCCTGCCTGCACACGCCCGCCGCGCGCCTGTCGCAGGGCCAGGGCCGCCGGCTGGCGCTGGCCGCCCTGGTGCTGGGCGCCAAGCCGCTGTGGCTGCTGGACGAGCCCGACGCGGGCCTGGACGCGGCCAGCCTGGAACACCTGGCGCAGGCGCTTCGCGCGCATCTGGCCGCGGGCGGCGCCGCTGTCGTCGCCTCGCACCGCGCGCCCGGCACGCCTGCCCATCACACCCAAACCCTGAACATGGATGACTACGCGGATGCTGGCAACGCTGTCTCAGTTGGCATTGCGTGAAGTCCGGCTGGCCTGGCGTCGACCGGCGGACACGCTGGGCGCGACGCTGTTCTTCATCGTCACGGGTTCGCTGTTTCCGCTGGCGGTGGGTCCCGATCCCGTGCTGCTGCTGGCGATCGGGCCGGGGGTCTTGTGGGTTTGCGCCCTGCTTGGCATTTTGCTGAGCCTGCATCGTC
>Ga0213828_1001171_pt1 | contig 22295 bp, 19 predicted proteins | sample MC6MC0897MG_FD_180664 | JGI IMG/M metagenome (GOLD analysis project Ga0213828, IMG submission 180664) | Enriched soil aggregate microbial communities from Iowa State University, Ames, United States - MC6-MC0897-MG | ecosystem: Environmental > Terrestrial > Soil > Unclassified | place: USA: Iowa... | reverse complement strand
AATGATGAAGTCATGGTGACGGTGCATGTTGTAGCCGCTACCGGTGCCACTGAATACTTCCTCGCCAAAAACGCGGATCCGGCCGAATCCGGGAATGCCGCTTTGGTAAGCGCCAAAGTTGAAGCTGGAATGGCGGGTCACCATGCCTTCGGGGTGGCCGGCGATATAGCTGGACGCTTCGCCTGTCGACAGAAATTTTTCAAAGCCGCGGTCGTGCGCGCGCAGCACAAAATCTTTGTTCATGATGAGTTTCTCTGCAGGCGTTCAGACGAGGGCGTGCGCGGCGGCTTCGGTGCTGGCGTACGGAAGTTCGACCATTTCGAACCGGCTCTTTGGGGTGCCGCAGTCGGGGCAGATCCAATCGTGGGGAATGTCGGCCCATCGGGTTCCTGGCGCAATGCCGTGTTCGGGCAGTCCCAGGGCTTCGTCGTACAGAAAGCCACAGCCAAGGCAGACGTGGCGCTTCAAAGGTTCATCCATAGATGTCTCCATTGGGCCAATTCGCCTCGGCCCGGGGCGGGCGCATCAAGTAGCGCGTGACGCATTTATATAGAGCGTCACGCGCTACTGCAAGCGATTTGATATAGTGACGGTTCGATTTTTTCCAGGGGATCTCGATGGAAAGCGTCACCAATTTGCGGGAAATGGTGCTGGCGCAACTGCGCTCCCGCATCGTGTCGGGCGAAGCGGCGCCGGGCACCATTTATTCCGTGCCGGCAGTGGCGACCGAGATGGGCATGTCCACGACCCCGGTGCGCGAGGCATTGCTGGAGCTGAGCCGCACGGGCTTGGTCGCGCCGCTGCGCAATCGGGGGTTCCGTGTGGAAGCGGCCACGCCCAAGGACCTGGAGAACCATTTTGACGTGCGCATCATGCTCGAATCGGGGGCGCTCGTCGCAATTGCGCGGGCGGGTCTCACCGACGCGGCGCCGCTGATTGAGCTGGCCGATGCGGTTGCCGCCGCCGTCAAGGCAGGCAGTGTCGCTGATTACATCGAAACGGACCGCCGGTTCCATGAAGCGTTGGTGTCGCGCGCAAACAATCCGCTGCTGACACGAATGATCATGGACCTGAGAGCCGACATGCGGCTGTATGGAATCAATTCGCCGGAGGGTCTGGAGCGGCAGCGCGCGTCCGTGTCGGAGCACTACGAAATGATCGAGTTGGCGCAAACGCGGCAGACCGAGGCAATTGCCGCGTTGATCACCCGGCATATCGAATCCTGGAAGCCGCTGCTGACGGCCGCGCTGCAGGACGTGTCGGCGGGGAGTGCGAGGGCCCGAGCCTGATCAGCGCCCGGCGCCCCGTGCACGGCGGTTGGCGGAATGCCTTCCCGCCGCCGCCTCACGTCGCATAGAGATTCGTCAACGATGCCTTGACGAAACCTCCATCCACCACGAGATCCTGTCCATTCACATACGAAGACGCATCGCTGGCAAGAAACGCAACGGCGCCGCCAATGTCCGCCGGCAACCCGATCCGCCGTGCAGGAATGCTCGCGATGCGCTTATGCAGCACACCTTCATTTCGATAGTGCGGTTCCGACAGTGGCGTGCGTATCATGCCCGGGCTGATTGAATTCGCGCGTATGCCCAGAGGTCCCCATTCCACGGCCATCTGGCGCGTCAGCGCCTGCAACGCCGCCTTGGTCGTGCCGTAAGCGCCGAGCCGGGTTGGCGTCTGGGCCGAGATCGATGACACATTGATGATGCTGCCGCCCTCTTGATCCCGCATCAACGGAAACACGGCCTGCGCGCACAGCAACGCGCCGCGCAGATTGATGCGGAAGATGCGGTCCCACAGATCAAGCGGCAGCGCCTCCAGTCCCACCGGCGCCGCGCTGACGGCGGCGTTGTTGACCAGTATGTCGCACCGCCCAAATCGGGTTCGCACCTGGTTGGCCATTTCTTCAACCGAGGCGGAATCGGAGACATCACAACGCACGTTCAGGCGGCCATCGGCATCCGAGCCGGCAGGGCATGCGTTGACATCCACCTGGACGACGGCGGCGCCCATCGCATGCAGGTGCTCGCAAATGGCAAGACCGATTCCGCCGGTCGCGCCGGTTACCACCGCCACGCGGTCCTGCAAGGCATCGGAGGAAAAAGGAAGTTTGAAAGGCGTGTCCATGCGCGCTTCCTATTTGTTCTTCAGGTCGGCCACTTTCGCCAACCCTTGCCAGATGACGGCGTCGCGTTTGATGGATGCTGCGAATTCCTTTGCAGACATGTCCGCCGGCACGATCATGTTCTGGCCTTCGATTTTTTCCCGCACGTCCGGCGTGTGCTGCGCGCGATAGATCTCGGCGTTGAGCTTGTCGATGATCTCGGCCGGCGTGCCGGCGGGGGCGAAGACGCCGTACCAGCCGTCCGCCTCAAATCTGTAGCCTTGTTGCCCCAGCGTCGGGACGTCCATCGACGCGGGCCAGCGCCGCGATCCGGTCTGACCCAGGGCGACCAGCTTGCCGCTGCGCATGTGGGGAATGGGCGAGGCGATGTCCATGAAGCCGACGCTGATGTTGTTGGCGATCAGGTCGGTGCTCTCCGTAACCAACTGCTTGTATGGCACGTGCGGCATGTCCAGGCCGTAGTGCGCCTTGATGCCTTCCATGGCCAGGTTGCCGGACGAACCGGTGCCCCACGAACCATAGGCGAGTTTGCCGGGATTGGCCTTGGCGTACGCGACCATGTCGGCCAGATTCTTGAAGCCGGTGGTCGGGTTGGCGACCAGCAGGATGCCGGCGGCCCCGACCTGGGCGATAGGGAGCAGGTCTTTTTCCGGATCGTACGGCAGCGAGGGAAGCACGACTGGATTGAGCAGGATGGCGGAGGAGGGGGCGAACAGCAGGGTGTAGCCGTCTGGTGCCGCCTTTGCCACCGTGTCGCACGCAATCATGCCGTTGGCGCCGGGCTTGGCTTCCACGACCACGGGCTGGTTCAGCGCCTTGGCAAGCGGCGCGGCGATCAGGCGCGCGAAGATGTCGCCGCCCGCGCCGGACGAGCCGGCGACGACAAGCCGGACGGGGCGCTCCGGCCAGCCGCCTTGGGCGGCAAAAGCGTTCACACCCAGGCCCATCAGCATGCCGCCGAGCAGGATGGCGCGTCGCGTGGGTAAAGGATGGGTCATTGCAGCGTCTCCATAATTTTTGATTTATTGGAGCTTTCAAATTCTAGGTAGCCTTACCGGATTGGCTATAGCTGAAACCGCAGTTCAGAACTGCGCGAAACGAAGAAGTCGCGGCCACCGTTGTCGGCAACGGCGATGACGCAGTGCTGCGTTTTCTGCAGGAGAGTTCTACGGGATGGTGGCTGAATCAACGGATGGGTGCTCTATACACTTTTTGTGGGTCAACATATGAAGAGCCAGCCATGCCTTTCACGCTTTGCCGCCGGTCGCCGCTTCGCTTGCCGTTTCTTCAGACGTTTCGTCTGTCGATCCGCCCGCCATTTCGATTGCTGTTGGGTAGCGCGATGCTGACGGCACTATGTTCGTTTTCCGCCACGGCGCAAACAGACTATCCGACGAAACCGGTGCGGCTCGTGGTGCCGTATCCGCCGGGCGCGGCGACCGATGCGATCTCGCGCGCGTTCGCCCAGCAGTTGGGAACGATCATGGGGCAGCCCGTGGTCGTCGAAAACCGGCCTGGCGCGGGTTCGGCGATCGGCATCACGGCGGTGAAAGGCCGGCCGGCCGACGGGTACACGCTGTTGGTCCATGCCGAAGGGTTCTACAGCGCGAAATTGACGACGCCGGGCGCGGGCTACGCGTTTTCGGATTTCGAGATTCTTGCGCCGTTAGGTCAGAGCAGTTACGCCTTCATCGTGCCAGCCGACAGGGGCTGGAATCGCGTCGAGAACCTGAAGGGGGCAAAGCGCGAATTGGATATCGGCATCGCCGACCTGGGCGTGGGCACTTATTCCACGCTGGCCGCGCGACTGGCATCAGGCCTTCAGACGCAGTACCGCCCCATTCCCTTCAAAGGCGGCGCGGAAGGCCTGACGGCGATCCTGGGCGGGCAGATCGACGGCTACTTCACCACGATTGGCACGACGCAGAACGTCAAGGACAATCCTCACGTCAAGGTGTTGGCGTATACCGGGCGGCCAGGAAGCACCTCGCATCTGCCCGGCGTGAAGACGTTCGCAGAACTCGGCGTGCCGGACATGGTATTTCACAGCAGCTACAGCGTGGCCGTGCGGACGGGCATCCCTGAACCGGTGAGAGACAGGCTGGCAGGATTCGTCAGGCAGGCGGTCGCGTCTGAAGAAATGAATAAGGCGCGCCGCGATCTGTACCTGGACGAATACAGCGGGAGTCTGGACGAGTACAAGCAAGAGCTTCTGGACCTGGCTGCGGAATTCGAAGCAAGCGCGCGGGCCCGCAAGGCGGAATGATTTCAGGAGGCCACGGCTTCCGGTTGCTGGCGCAAGCGCAGTACCGGGGACGTAAACAGCACGGCGAACTGAATGGAAAACCCCGCGGTCGACACCCAAAGACACGCCTCCACCCCAAACCTCGCCGCCAGCGTCGCGCCGATCAACGCGCCAATCGGCCGTGCGCCGAAGTTGGCGGTCACGATGACGGATGACACGCGGCCCAGCAGGGCGTTGGGCGTCACCGATTGACGCAGCGTGGTGGTGGTGATGGTCCACAGGATCGGCCCGGCGCCGAACAGAAAGAACCCCACCGCCGCCCATGCCCCTGACGGATAGACCAGCGTCGACAAGAGGATGAAGCTGGCCAGCAAGGCGGACAGCGGGCCCGCGCCAATCATCGCGCCGAACGGCAGGCGGCGGGCGAGCCACGGGGCGGCCAGTGCGCCGGCCAGCATGCCTGCGCCATAGACCCCCAGCGTAATCCCCACGCCCGCAGCGGACAGGCCGAGGCGGTCGACGGCGTAGGCGACGTAGATCGCCAGCAGGACAAACCAGGCGGTATTGAAAAAGAGGGCGGTCAGGAGGACCGGACGCAGCAGGGGATGGGTGGCGACGAAGGCGGCGCCCTCGCGCAATTCGGTGAGCGGATGACGGCGTTGGGCCGTCTTCGGCGCGTCCTGCGGCAAGCCTGCCAGAAAGACGGCGGCCAGCAGCGACAGTGTGGTCGCGAGCACATAGGCGGTGGAGGCGCCCATCCACCCCACGAGCGCGCCGCCCGCCGCGGGGCCGGCCGAAAACGCGGCGCTGCGCGCCAGTTCCAGCCAGCGGTTGGCGTTGGAGAGTTCACCAGGCGGAACCAGCTTGGGCACCAGCGCAGGCGCCGCCACGTTGTAGGCGACGGTGCCCACTGCCCCGGCGAAGCCCAGCGCGGCGAGCCATTGCAGGCTGAGGCCGCCCGACCACAACAGCGCCAGCAGCACGATCAGGCTTGCCGCGCGCACGGTCTCGGCAGCGGTCATCAGCGAGCGGCGCGACATCCGGTCGGCCAGCACGCCGGCGGGCAGGGACAGCAATAGGAACGGCAGCGTCTGCGCGGTTTGCAGGTAGCCGGTCTGCGCGGCGGTGGCGCCCAAGGCCAGCACGGCATACAGCGGCGCGGCGGCGAGTGCGATCTGCTCGGAGAACTGTGCGGCCAGGTTCGACGCCGCGAGGCGGCGGAAAGCGGAGGGCAGGGCGGGCATGGACGGGGCGGCGGGCGCCGCAGAAACGGCAAGGGCACGATGATGATCGTACCCTTGCGGCCCTGCACTCCGGTCCTTGCTGGGACGCGCCCCGATCAGGGAATCGGGGGGTAGTCGCCGAAGCCGTCAGGCCAGGTGGTCAGCACGTCGTAGCCGGTCTCGGTGACGACGACCATGTGCTCCCATTGCGCGGATAGCGAGCGGTCCTTGGTGACGACCGTCCAGCCGTCGGGGAGTTGCTTGGTCTGCGGCTTGCCGGCGTTGATCATGGGCTCGATCGTGAACATCATGCCGGGCTGCAGCACCAGGCCTTCGCCGGGGCGGCCGTAGTGCAGCACCTGCGGGTCGTCGTGGTAGATCTGGCCGATGCCGTGGCCGCAGTATTCGCGCACGATGCTGAAGTGCTCGCGATGGGCGACGGTCTGGATGGCGTGGCCGATGTCGCCCAGCGTGGCGCCGGGCCTGACGGCCATGATGCCGGCGCGCATGGCTTCGTACGTGGTGTTGACCAGGCGGCGCGCAAGCGGACTGGGCTGGCCGACGTAGTACATGCGGCTGGTGTCGCCAAACCAGCCGTCCTTGATGACGGCCACGTCGATGTTCAGGATGTCGCCGTTCTTGAGCACCTTGGCCGACGGGATGCCGTGGCAGATGACGTGGTTGACCGACGCGCATATGGTCTTGGGAAAGCCGTGGTAGCCGACGTTGGCGGGCGTGGCTTTCAGCACGTTGACGATGTAGTCGTGACAGACGCGGTCAAGTTCATCGGTGGTGACGCCGGGACGGACGTGTTCGCCGATCATGTGCAGCACTTCTGCCGCCATGGCGCCCGCCTTGCGGGCCATTTCGATGTCGGCGGCCGATTTGATGGAAACCTTCTTGGCCATTTACGCGGCCTCCTGCTGTAAGGGTTGCGGCAACCCTTGCGAGAGGGAGGCGATGGTGAAGCCTTCTGCCTGATCGATGCGGATCAGCAATTGGCAGATGTCGGCGTGGCGCAGTTCGGGATAGAGCTCGGACAGCATGCCGATGCGCATCCAGTGTTCGGCCTGGGAATTGATCGAGCGGCTGAGGGCGCCGCTGGCGACGCGCAGGTTCTCATGCATCTGCTCGGAAATCTTGACGATACCCATAGTGGATGTTCCGTATATGTTTTGTATATGGAACGTATCGTACTGCGGCAAGAGGCCGCGTGCAAATCGGCCCTCAGGCTTCCTTGCTTTCCTTGCTTTCCTTGCGCGGCTTGGCTCGCGTGGACTTTTTGGCAGCGCCCGCGCGCGGCGCATCCTTCGGTGCGGGGGCGGCCGCGGCGGTCATCTGTTCCATCCACATCAGCGCGTCGGTGTACGACAGGAACTGCTGGAGGTAACCGGGCGACATTTCGCGCATCAGGGTCAGCGCGCGGTGCACGAGCTGGTTCGAGTTGAGCGGGCCGGCGTTCTTGTGGACCCGTTCCTGCGATTGGCGGACCTGGCGGTCGGCGCTGAAGCGGGACCAGAGCGCGCGGAATTCATCGAGCAGCGGCAGCTCGGGGTAGGCGGCGCGCAGGCCTAGCGGGTCGCGGGAATCGTCGGAGCCAAGATAGGCGATCAACTCGGCCAGCGGTCCACCCCACACGGCGTCTTGCGAGGCCTCTGCATCAGCCTCAGCGCCTGCATCCGCAGCCGCATCCTCCGCGCCGATCAACTCCCCCTCATACGCCGCGATCAGACCCGCAAGCCGCTCGTCCAGCCGCTGACGCACCGCGCCGTCGTACGCGGCCGCGCGGCGGTCCAGTGCGTCGATCAGGTGAAAGCGCAGCGGGTTGACGCGATCCGCGCCGCTGGCGCGCCAGGCGTCCAGCACCGCACGTGCGTTCAGGTTTTCAGCGCGGCTGCCGTCACTGCTCACCGGGCTTACCCGCTTCGTTGGACGGCTTGGGGATGGGGGTGATTTCCACCCGGCGATTCTTGGCGCGGCCTTCCTCGTCGGCGTTCGACGCCACGGGTTGCTCGGCGCCAAACGCCGCGGCAAACACGGTTGACGACGGCACGCCTTCGTCGATCAGGGCGCGCGTCACCGTGAGCGCGCGCTGGGCGGAAAGGTCCCAGTTGTCCGCGAAGCGGCGGTTGCCTTCGCGTACCTGCTGGTCGTCGGTAAACCCGCTGACCATCAGGATTTCGTTGTGGGTCTTCAGGTAGGCGGACAGCGGCTCGATCAGGGTTTTCAGGATCTCGCGGCCCTCGGGCTGGAGCTGGTCGGAGTTCAGCGCGAACAGCACGCTGCCGCTGATGCCGATGCGGCCGTTGATGAGCGTCACGCGGCCGGCGGCCAGGGGGCCCGCCAGCGCCTGCTCCAGGGTTTCGCGGCGATGGGTTTCTTCCTGGCGCTGCTTGACCTCTTCTTCCAGCTGCGTCGACAGCTGCAACTGCACCGCGACGACGCTGACCAGGATGAGGACGAAGGCGCCCAGCAGCACGGACATCAGGTCGCCAAAGACGGCCCAGGCGGGCGCCGTTGCCTCCACGCCGCCGTCGATATCCTCGCTCATGCCGTTTCCGCTCCGGCGGTGGCGCGCTGGGCGGCCAACTGCTGCAGGTTCTCGATGATCTGCTTCTGCGACATCAGGCTCAGGTCGACGACCTCACGGGCCTGCGCCACGTAGTAGGAAAGCTGCTCGTCGCCGCGCGCGATGGACTTGTCCAGCGCGGCTTCGATGCGTTGCAGATGCGCCGTAAGCTTGTCGTTTGATTCGCCGAAGGCCTGCACTGCCGCGCCAAAGGATTCGCCCAGGCTGGCGACTTCGACGGCACTGCTGGTGACCAGCGACGCCACGTCGGACAGCTTGCCGGTTTCGGATTCGACCTGCGCGGTGAACTGCGCTCCCACGCGCTCCAGCATGTCGGCCGACGAGGCGACCAGCCCGTCCACGGCGGTGCGCTGCTCGGCGGCGGTGTGGTTGACGGCGTCCAGCAGCGTGCTCAGCGTTTCAAGCAGGCGGTTGCGCTCCTGCAGCATGTCGTTGTCGCGCACCATGCTGTCAGACAGCTTCTGGCGCAGTTCGCCGATGACCTCGGCGGCGGCGCGGGGCGCTTCAGAAGCCGCTTGAACCAGACGGCCGATCTCGGCGATGGTTTCGCTGGCGTGGGCCTGCGTCTGGGCAGTGATGTCCTGCGCGGTCAGGCTCAGCGTGTCGCAGATTTCCTGCTGCAAACCGGCAGCTTGCGCGCCGGCCTGCTGCCATTCGGTACGCAGCGCGTCGGCCATGGCCGCCAGCTTGCCGGTCCAGGCGGCGAGGCGTTCCTCGTCGTTGGCCGCCAGCGCCGTTTGCAGGGCAGTGTGCGATTGTTCCAGCGTCCGAAGCAGCTCGGCGGCTTGCGTGCCGAAGGCGGCGGACGCGGTTTCCAGCGCCTGGCGATTGTCGCGGGCAAGTTGTTGGCCGGTTTCTTCCTGGCGGGCCTGCGCATCGGTCCAGGCCTGCGTGACGCCGCCGGCTGCCGTTTGCAGGCGCGTCGACACGCTTTCCAGCAGGGCGGCCTGCTGCTGCGTCTGGGCAGTGATGTCGCGGGCGGTCTGAGCGAGCGCGTCGCTGATTTCGAGCTGGCGCAGGGCGGCTTGGGTGCCGGCCTGTTCCCATTCCTCGCCCAGCTTGGCGGCCATTGCCGTCAGCGAACCGATCCAGGCGGCCAGACGTTCCTCGTCGCGCGAGGCCAGCGCGGTTTGCAGGTCGGCGTGCGATTGATCCAGCGTGCGCAGCAACGCGTCGGCATGCTGGCCAAAGGTGGCCGCGGCGGTTTCCAGCGCGCGCTGGTTGTCGGCGGCCAGTTGTTTGCCCAGGTCTTCCTGCCGCGTTTGCGCGTCGCGCCAGGCTTGCGTGACGCTGCCTGCCGCGGTTTCCAGGCGTGAGGACACGTCCTGCAGCAAGCGGGCCTGCGCCTCGGTCTGGCCGGTGATGCCGCGCGCGGTCTCGGCCAGTGCGTCGTTGATTTCCTGCTGACGGGCCACGGTGTTCGCGCCGGCCTGTTCCCATTGCTGGCCCAGCTTGGCGGTCATGGCGCCCAGCGTATTGCTCCAGACGGCAAGGCGGTCTTCGTCGCGGGCGGCCAAGGCGGCCTGAAGTTCGGTGTGCGATTGGTCCAGCGTGCGCAGCAGCGAGGCGGCGTGCTGTTCGAAGGCCGCCGTGGCGGCTTCGAGCGCCGCCTGGTTGCCCGCGGCCAGCTTGCCGCTGGATTCTTCCTGGCGGGCGAGGGCGCGGGTCCATTGGTCCGACACGCCGATGGCGGCGGCTTCCATGCGGGCCGACACGCCTTCCATCAGCGCAGCTTGCGCCGCGGCCTGCTCGGCCACGTCGCGCACGGTCTGCGCCAAGGTGTTGTTGATTTCCTGCTGGCGGGCGGCGGCTTGCGCGCCAGACTGCTCCCATTCCTGGCGCAGCGTGGCGCCCATCGCGCCCAGCGTTTCGGTCCAGGCGGCCAGACGCTGCTGATCGCGCGAGGCCAGATCCGTTTGCAGCGCGGCGTGCGAGGCATTCAGGGTGCGCAGCAGCGATGCGGAATGCTGTTCGAAGCTGGCGGCCGCGGCGGTGAGCGCCTGCAGGTTGTCGCCCGCCAGCTTCTCGCCGGCTTGCTGCTGGCGCGACAGCGCGTCGGTCCAGGCTTGCGACATGTTGCCGGACGACGCTTCCAGGCGCGCCGACACGCTGTCCAGCAGGTTGGCTGAGCGTTGCTCGAAGGTCTGGGCGAAGCGGTCGAGCGAGGCGCGCAGGTCTTCGGCCATGGCCTCGCTGGCGCGCTGCTGGCCGGCCACTGCCTGGCTCCAGATGCCGGCAACGTCGGTCGTCGCGGCTTGCAGGCCGGCGGTCAGGCCTTCCAGTTGCTGGCGCACGGCCTGCGAGACCGTGTCCTGCAGCGTGGCGGTTTCGCGCGACAGGCTGTCCATGGTCGCTTGCACGACGGGCTGCAGCGCTTCGCCGGCGGAGCGCGCGCTTTGCGCCACGCTGTCCTTCATGGACTGTTCCATCACGGATGCGAGGCGGGCGTAGGCGGCTTCGGCCTTGCCCTGGAAGGCGGTCTGGCTGGCGATCTGGCGTTCGTTCAGCGCCTGATTCTGCTGTTCCATGCTCTTCATCATGGATTCCAGCTGGCCGACGATGGCGGGCATCGCGTCGGCCTGACGTTGCATCACTTCAGCCTGGCGCTGGAGCAGCTTGAAGGATTCTTCGCGCTGGTAGCTTTGCGAATACACGCGCAACGTGGTTGCGGCCTGGGTGTCCAGGAGTTGCGCCGCGTGGACGCGGTCGCGGCGGCACAGCGCGGCCAGGAGGCCCAGCATGGCGGATGCGGCGACGCCAGCGATCGAGGTGCCGAACGCAAAGCCCAGGCCCTTGACGGGTGCGGCCAGCGACGCGCGGATCGCGGCCAGATCGGTGGAGCTTTCAAGCGCAAGGCCGGTGCCGCGCAGCGTGACGACCATGCCGAGGAAGGTGCCGAGCATGCCCAGCAGAACCAGCAGGCCGACGAGGTAGGGCGCCAGCGTCGGGCCGGGCAGGCCCACGCGCTCGCCTTCGATACGCAGGCGCGCTGCGTTGCGCAGGCCGGCCGGCACCTTGTCCAGCCAGGCGCCCAGGCTGCCGGGCGCTTCCTTGATGTCCGTCACGGCGCGTGACAGGGCAGTCGTTGCCTGCTGGTAGCGCAGCAGCTCGAGCGCGCCGGCCAGGTAACAGACGCCGATCAGCAGCGTCACGGCCAGCGCCAGCGGGTTCGTTCCCGCGTATCCGGCGCCGATCCAGCCCACAACGGCCAGTCCGGCCAGGAAAACCACGATATTGATCAGAGTCTTGGACATAGTGTCCTAATTAGCTGGTGCGAAGGGCGGCAAGCAACCCTTCGACCGGTTGTAAACGAACATCCAATTCGGCCAGCAGCACGGCGCGCATGTCGGCGCGGAACGTGTCCAGCCAGGCGCCCGCGGTAATTGCCGGGACGGGCGCCGCCGCGTTGGCCGGCGCGGCGTCAAGGGCTGCGACCGCTGCATCGCCGTCGGCTCTTGCATTGCCGTCCGCCTCCGCAGCGGTATCAGCCGGCGCGTCGGCGTCAGCCAAGTCCTGCGCCTCGGCAGCAGCCTGGGCTTCTGCGGCAGCCAGCGCCGCTTCCTCGGCCTTGCGCAGCCGGTCAAAGTGCGTCTGCAGCAGCTTCGGAATCGCGCCGAGCAGGGCCCGCTCCTTGGGCAGCAGCGCGCGGTCCATGATCGCGTCCACCACGGCCAGGCGCGTCCATTCGCCATTGCGCGCCGCGACCATCCCGCGCAGGCGGCTGCGCAGATTGCCAATGCTGGTCTCCATCGTGTGCTGCAACGACAGATACCGCTGGCGAAAACTCGAGTAATCGAACTCGTCCTCGGCCAGGACGGCAGCCAGTTTCTTGGCTGGCGCCGGTACCGGGGCGACCCGCTTGGCGGCCGTGGCCGCCGTGTCGCTGGCGATGGCGTCCGCCAGGGTGGTGCGCACGCGCACGCATTCGCGTTCTTCGGCGCTGCTGAACAGGCGGGCGCCGGGCGCAATGACCGGCGGGCTTGTATTCAAGGCCGCCGACAAGGCGATCGCGTCCGTCCAGCCAAGCCATTGGCTCAGATGGTCGGATAGCGACTGCCTGGACTGCTGGACATCCGCGTCCGTCAGGCGAGTCAGCAAGCGAATGAGCGTCGGGCCGCTTAAACCTGTGCGCTGGGGGGCTTGCAACATACCACCAGAGTCAAAAAGGGGGGAGTTTACACGCTGCGACGGGCCGAGAGGGCCTGTACAGGCGGTCCGGGCGGCCGTCCAGGTCACAAAACGGGGTCGCATCATGGACACTGCGTCGAAGGCGCTGCAATACTGTGTCGCCGCCCAGCGAGCAGGAACCCTGGCCCCGCATGACCGTCGAACGTTCCATGGATGCCCGCACCCCCTGGCGATTTGCCCGACGACTTCTCATCCTGGCCGCGCTGGCCGCCCTGGCGGTCTGGGCCTGGCCGCGTCTGCCGGAGGCGGCTCGCGCGCCCTGGCACATGGCGCGGCTGTCCTGGCAGGACGCGCCCGTGTCGCTGCCCGTGCCGGTGCAGGGCGTTGCGCCCCGGCGGCTGGCCGATACCTGGGGCGCGGCGCGGTCGGGCGGGCGCACGCATCAGGGCATCGATATTTTTGCCAAGCGCGGCACGCCGGTGGTGTCGGCGACCGAAGGCGTGGTCACGCGCATCGGTGAAAACACGCTGGGCGGGCAGGTCGTCTGGGTGATGGGACCGGGCCGGCAGATGCACTATTACGCGCACCTGGATGGCTACGCGGATATCCGCCGCGGCCAACTCGTTGCCCCGGGCGATGTGCTGGGCTTTGTGGGCAACACCGGCAACGCCATAGGCACGCCGCCGCATTTGCATTACGGCATCTATGCAGGGGGCGGCGCGCTCAACCCGTATCCGCTGTTGACCGCGCCCAGCGCACCGCAAGGTTCGTCCCTGCCCGTATCGTCCGCGCAATAGCCCTGCAACCAGCCCGCTGCGCGGTGTAGATTGGTGCCCAGGCCAAGAAAAACGGGCAGCCGGTGCCGCACTTTCCATGGACTTTCTGATTGAAACGGCGGCGCGCGCGTTGGCCGCAGGCGACCCGCTGGGCGCGTTGAACCAGGTGGCGCTGCGCAGCGACGCACCCGCGCTGGCCTTGCGCGGCATTGCCTTCGCGCAACTGGGCGATCTGCCCCGCGCCAGGACGCTGCTGCGTAGCGCCGCCCGTGGGTTTGGTCCGCGGCAAGCGGTGGCGCGGGCCCGCTGCGTGGTTGCCGAAGCCGAGATCGCGCTGGCTTCGCGAGATCTGAGCCACCCGGACAAGGCGTTGGACACGGCGCGCGCCACGCTGCAGGCGCACGGCGACGTGGTCAACGCGGCGCATGCCGGTCATCTGACGGCGCGCCGCCAGTTGCTGCTGGGGCGGCTGGAAGATGCGGAGCGCACCCTCGCGCAGGTGGATGCCGGCTCACTGCCTTGGGCGTCGCGGGCCATCCAGGACCTGATCGTCGCGGGCATCGCACTACGCCGCCAGCAGGCGGCCGCCGCCCGCGCAGCGCTGGCGCGCGCGGGACAGTTCGCCGGGCGGGCCGGGATTGCGGCGCTGATGGCGGAAGTGGATCACGCGGCGCGGACATTGGACGCGCCCGCCGCCCGGCGCATCGGACGCGACGGCGAAAGCACGTTGTCGCTGGACCAGGTCGAGGCCTTGCTGGCGTCCGGCACGCTGGTCGTGGATGCCTGCCGGTTCGCTGTGCGAGGTGGGCAAACGGCTGTCGCGCTGGCCGGCCGTCCCGTGCTGTTTGCGCTGGCGCGGGCGTTGGCGCAGGCCTGGCCCGAGGACGTGACGCGCGACGCGCTGATCGCCCAGGCGTTTCGCACGCGCTATTTTGACGAGACGCATCGTGCGCGCCTGCGCGTCGAGATGGGCCGCCTGCGCACCGCGATCCGCCCGTTGGCCGGTGTCCACGCCACTCGGCACGGCTATGCGCTTACGCCTGCGGGCGCTTGCGACGTTACGGTGCTGGCGCCGGCCGGCGACGAAGCGGATCCGGAGCAGGGGGCGCTGTTGGCCTTTCTGGCTGACGGCGAGGGCTGGTCGAGTTCGGCGCTGGCGCTGGTGCTCGGATCGAGCCAGCGCACCGTGCAGCGCGCGCTTGACGCCCTGGCCGAGACCGGCAAGGTGCAGGCCTTCGGCCAGGGGCGCGCGCGGCGCTGGATGCTGCCGCCGGTGCCTGGATTCACGACAAGCTTGTTACTCCCGGCGATTCTGCCCGCCCAGTAGCATGGAAGCACCCCTACAAAAGGAAGCCACCATGAAACGATCACAAGCCGAAATCCTCCGTGAATATGGCCCGTTCCCGGGCGTCGAGGCCGTCCATGGGCTGACCTATGACGGCAAGCAGGTGTGGTTCGCTACGGGCGACAGCCTCGTTGCCCTGGACCCGGCCACCGGACAGACGTCGCGCTCGCTCGACATCACCGCGAATGCGGGCACGGCCTTTGACGGCACGCACCTCTATCAGATCGCCGATGGCCGGATCCAGAAGGTCGATCCGCAAAGCGGCAAGGTGCTGTCCACCATCCCGGCGCCCGGCGGCGAGGGCGTGTCTGGCCTGGCCTGGGCGGAAGGCAGCCTGTGGGTCGGCGCCTACCGCGACCGCAAGATCCATCAGGTCGACCCCGAAACCGGCAACGTGCTGCGCACCATCGACTCCAACCGCTACGTGACAGGCGTCACATGGGTGGATGGCGAGCTGTGGCACGGCACGTGGGAAGCCGAAGAAAGCGAATTGCGGCGTCTTGAACCGCGCACCGGCGAAGTGCTGGAGGCCGTCGAGATGCCGGCGGGCATTGGCGTGTCGGGCCTGGAATCCGATGGCGGCGCCCGGTTTTATTGCGGCGGCGGCGAAAGCGGCAAGGTGCGCGCGGTGCAGCGGCCGGGCAAGCCGCAGGATTAAGAAAAAATGGGGAAAAACAACAGTAGATGGAGATGAGAAGGATTTGCATTTAAACTTCCTGCCGATTTGTCACCCTTTTGACCCACTCGGTAGGAAGCCCAATGCAAGCAGAAAGACGCGCCCGACGCGGCCACATCGTTCACCCACGTTTCATGCTGCGCCGCACGTCGGCGGCGGTTTTCCTGGCGTTGGCCTCGGGGGCCGTTGCCGCGCAGGACGCCAACGTGTCGACGCTGCCTTCGGTGCAAGTGGTGGGCGAGAACGCCAATCCGAACACCACCGAGGGGACGGGGTCCTACACCCCGCGCGCCACGGCGGCCAGCACCGGGTTGTCGCTGTCCCTGCGCGAGACGCCGCAGTCGGTCACCGTGATGACGCGCCAGCGCATGGATGACGAAGACATGCGGTCGCTGGCGGACGTCATGGGCAGCACGCCGGGCATTTCGGTGCAGAACTTCGATAGCGAACGCTACACGTTCAATTCGCGCGGCTTCAGCATCACCAACTACATGTACGACGGCGTGCCCACGGCATTCGACGTGGGCTACGCGGCGGGCGAGTCGTCCGTCGACCCCATCATCTATGACCGGGTGGAGGTCGTGCGCGGCGCAACCGGCCTGATGACGGGCGCGGGCAATCCGTCGGCCTCCATCAACCTGGTGCGCAAGCACGCCGACAGCCGTGAGTTCAAGGCGGACCTGAGCGCGGGCGTGGGCAACTGGGACACCTATCGCGTGACGGCCGACCTGTCCACGCCGCTGAATGCCGAAGGCACCGTGCGCGGCCGCATTGTGTCCGCCTACCAGGACAACCATTCGTTCCTGGACTACTACCAGAACAAGAAGAAGGTCTTTTACGGCGTGGTGGACGCCGACCTGACCTCGCGCACGACGCTCAGCGTGGGCTACAACTACCAGGACAACGAGCCGCAGGGCAGCAGTTGGGGCGGCTTTCCGCTCTGGTACGCCGACGGCGGCCGCACCGACTGGCGCCGGTCGCTGAATACCGGCGCGCGGTGGACCTCGTGGGGCAGCACGACGCAGGGCGCGTTTGCCAGCCTGGAGCATCGCTTCGACAACGATTGGCGCGTTCAGGCCGTGGGCTCGTATTCCAAGAACGAAATGGACGGCAAGCTGCTGTATCTGTACGGCTGGCCGGACCGCGAAACCGGCCTGGGCATGGGCGCGTCGCCCGCCTGGTATCTGGGCGACCGCAAACAGAATGCGCTGGACCTGAAGGCCAACGGTCCGTTCACGCTGTTTGGCCGCCGCCACGAAGCCGTGGTCGGCGCCAGCTTCAACCGGCAGAAGGGCGATTTCAACTACCGGTCCGCCATCGATGCGGCCGACGTCGGCAACTTCCTGAACTGGAACGGCTCGTATCCCGAACCGGACTGGAACGATTCCATCATCGCCAACCGCTACACCACGACCCAGACCGGCTGGTATGGCGCGTTGCGCCTGAACCTGGCCGATCCGCTCAAGCTCATCGTGGGCGGGCGCTACAGCACGTGGAAGACGAACGCGATCGGCTTTGGCGGAGAAGGCCGCACCGAGTTCCACAAGAACGCCTTCACGCCGTACGCCGGCCTGCTGTACGACATCAACGACACCTACACGGCTTACGTCAGCTACACCGGCATCTTCAATCCGCAGACCTACCAGGACCGCAACGGCAACTGGTTGGATCCGCTGGAAGGCAAGTCGTACGAGGCCGGCATCAAGGGCGAATGGCTGGAGGGCCGTCTGAACGCCAGCGCCGCGATCTTCCAGATCGACCAGGACAACGTGGCGCAGGTCGACCCGGGCCAGATAGTGCCGGGCACGACCAACCAGGCCTACACGGCCGCGCAAGGCACGCGCAGCCGCGGCTTCGACCTGGAAATGTCGGGTGAAGTGACGCCGGGCTGGAATGTGGCGGCCGGATGGTCGCATTGGACGGCCAGCGACGGCGAGGGCAACGCGATCCAGACCGACCAGCCGCGCAGCCTGGTGCGCGTCTTCACGACGTATCAGTTGCCGGGCGACTGGAACCGCCTCACGATCGGCGGCGGCGTGAACTGGCAAAGCCATGTCTACACCATCGCCAGCGGCCCGAACGGCGACGAACGCGTCAGCCAGGGCAGCTACGCCATCACCAACCTGATGGCGCGCTACCGCTTCAACCGCAGCCTGTCGGCGCAGTTGAACGTGAACAACGTGTTCGACCGCAAGTACTACAGCCAGATCGGCTTCTACAGCCAGGGCGCGTGGGCCGCGGGACGCAGCGCGATGCTGACGATGCGCTACCAGTATTGATCGCGGGCGTTATGCGGGTCGGCCTTACACGGCCCGGCCTTACCCGGGCCCGGCATTACCCGCGCCCGGCATTACCCGCCCCGGTCTCAAGCCGGCCCGACCGGTCCGGAGGCTGCCCGTGCGGCCTCCGCGATGCTGGCGATGAACGCCTTGGCGGCCTCGGGCATGATGCGTCCGGCCAGCGTCTGCACCTCGAAGTGACGTTCGTTCATTTCGCGGTCGCGTAGCGGCACGGCGACGATCTTTCCCCATTGCAGGCGGTTGCGGATGGCCAGTTCACCACAAAAGGCCACGCCGCCGCCCGCGCTGGCAAAGCCGACCAGCGCGTCGATGCTGCGGCTGGTGAACGCCGCCTCGCAATGCAGTTGCTGGCGGCTGCAACTGATGTCGATCAGCTGGCGCAACGTGGAATCGGGGCTGGGCAGGGCCAGGGGATAGGCGATCAGCTGCGCCAGCGCCATCTCGCGCCGGTCGGCCAGCGGATGGTCTGCCGCCAGGATCGCGCGCACCGGCGCCGGCACGCGCGCTTCCACGCGGATGTCGCGCTGCGACGTGAGGCTGAGGGTGATGCCGATATCCGCCGAGCCGTCCCGGATGCGCTGGGGGATCTCCTGCTGCGAGCAGACGTCCAGCGAAAACCGGATGCCCGCGTAGTGCTGCCGGAAAGCCGCGATGGCCGCCGGCACGAACTCCGACGCATAGCCCTCGGTGCTGACGATGCGCACATGGCCCTGCCGCAGGCCGCGCAGCGCCAGGATGTCGCCCGCTACCCGTTCCACGTCCTGCTGCATGCGCTTGGCGTGCGCGGCCAGGAGTTCGCCGGCGGCGTTGGGGACCATGCCGCGCGCGCGGCGCTCGAACAGCAAGGTGCCAAGTTCCCGTTCGATGCGGGCGATCTGGCGGCTGACGGCCGAGGGGGCCACATCCAGGCGCCCCGCGGCTTCACTGACCGAGCCGGTGCGCACGACTTCCAGGAAATAGCGCAGGGAAATCTCCTGCAGGACGCGGGGGTTCATGGTCGGCTCCAAGGTTTGCGGAAAACGCAAAGAAGAATTCTAACCATTGATATTGCTGCAAAGCGCTGGCCGCCTCTAGGATGTGGGCATTATTTGCGCTTCCCATTCGCTACCACAGCCATGTTTCAATCCGACGCTCCCTCCCAATCCCCCGTTCTGGATTCCTTGCGGCAGGCCAAGCCGGTGCTGTGGACAGGCCCGGACATGCCGGCGCCCGCAAGCGGACCGGGTGCGCATTTCCTGATGGATCAGGTGCTGTCGGCGCAGGAACGCTTTACGCGATTCGCGCCGCTGCTCGCCGAGCTGTTTCCGGAGTTGGCCGAGACGGGCGGCGTGATCGAATCGCCGCTGCTCCCTGCCGCGGCCATGCAGGTAGCGATCGGCCTCCCGCCGGACGCCGGCCGGTTGTGGATCAAGGCGGACCACGCATTGCCGGTGGCCGGCTCCATCAAGGCGCGCGGCGGCATTCACGAAGTGCTGGAATTTGCCGAATCGCTGGCGCTGCGCGAAGGGTTGCTGCTGCCGGGCGATGATTACCGCAAGCTGGCCGGTCCGGAAGCCCGCGCCGTGTTCGGCCGGTATCAGGTCGCCGTGGGTTCCACGGGCAACCTGGGCCTGTCCATCGGCGTGATTGCATCGGCGCTGGGGTTCCGGTCGGCCGTGCACATGTCTGCCGATGCCAAGGAATGGAAGAAGGCGCGTCTGCGGGCGCGCGGCGTCGAGGTCGTGGAGCACGCGGGCGACTACGAAAAGGCCGTGGCCGCGGGCCGGGCGCAGGTCGAAGCCGATCCTTTTGGCTATTTCGTGGACGACGAGCGGTCGGCGTCCCTGTTCATGGGCTACGCCGCCGCCGCGCTGCACCTGCGCGTCCAATTGATCGAGGCGGGCGTGCGGGTCGACGCCGAGCATCCGCTGTTTGTCTACCTGCCTTGCGGCGTGGGCGGGGCGCCGGGCGGGATCGCCTTCGGCCTGACCCAGCTGTATGGCCCGCACGTGCATTGCTTCTTCGCCGAGCCGGTCCAGTCGCCGTGTTTCCTGGTGCGCATGATGGCCGGCCAAGGCGAGCTGCCGGGTGCGCCCGCGTCCGCGTCGGTGTACGACGTCGGCCTGACCAACGTGACCGAGGCCGACGGCCTGGCGGTTCCGACGGCGTCCGAGCTGGCGTACGCGGCGGTGGGCGCGCAACTGCGCGGCGTCTACACCGTTGAAGACGACACGCTGTACGCCGACCTGGCGCGCCTGAAGGACAGCGAAGGCCTGCGCATCGAGCCGTCCGCGGCCGCAGGTTTCAGCGGTCCGCGCCATCTGTGCGGCACCGACGCCGGCCGCGCATGGCTGCGCGCGTACGGCCTAGCCGCGCATCTGCCGCGCGCAACGCACCTGGCCTGGACCACCGGCGGGCTGTTCGTGCCTGACGAAGAATATGACCGATTCCTGAGCCGCGGGCGTTCGCTCGCGGCCGGCAACTAGGCGCCGACAGACGCGCCGCTTATCCACCACCTCCCCATCGAGCACCGCCATGAAAACCTCGTTTCTTGCAGTCAGCCTCGCTTTTGCCAGCACCGTCGGCGCCGTCGCGCCCGCAGTGGCCCAGGACGCCTATCCCAGCCGGCCGATTACGCTGGTCGTGCCTTTTCCGCCGGGTGGCGCCACCGATGTGCTGGGCCGCGTGGTGGCGCAGAAACTGGGGCAGGAATTGGGGCGCACGATCGTGGTGGAAAACCGCGCGGGCGCTGGCACGGTGATCGGCGCCAGCTTCGTCGCCAAGGCCGCGCCGGACGGCTACACGCTGCTGGTCAGTTCGGGCACGACGTTCACGGTCAACCCGGCCATTCAAGCCAACCTGCCGTACGACCCGGTCAAGAGCTTCGAGCCGATCGGCATTGTCGGCCGCACCGGCCTGGCGCTGCTTGCGAACCCCAAGGTGCCCGTCAAGGACTTGAAGGAGTTCGTGGCCTATGTGAAGGACCCGGCTCACGATCAGCCGCCGTACGGATCGTTCGGCACCGGCACCACCGCGCATTTCGTGGGCGAGGCCTTTACCTCGGCCGCCAAGCTGAAGATGACGCACGTGCCGTACAAGGGCAGCTCGCCCGCGATGACTGACCTGATCGGCGGACAGATTCCGTTCTCGGTCGACACCGTGGCCGCGGCCCTGCCGCAAAGCAAGCAGGGCAAGGTGCGCGTCCTGGCGGTGTCCGCGCCCAAACGCTCCGCCTTCCTGCCCGACGTGCCCACGTTCGCGGAACAGGGCTATCCGTCGGTCGCGATGGATACGTGGCTGATGGTCGCCGCGCCGCGTGGCCTGCCGGCCGACGTGAAGACGCGGCTGGAGAAGGCGCTCAAGGCCACCGTCGAGTCGCCCGAGGTGGTCAAGAGCCTTGAGGCGCAAGGCTTCGAAGCCGCCTTCGCCAGCGCCGCTGAAGGCGAGGCGCTGATCCAGCAGGAACTGCCCGTCATGCGTGAAGTGGCGCAGCGGGCCAACATCAAGATCGACTGAAGGAAGACGACGATGGCATTGGACGACACCCTGGTTTCCCTGACGGCGGTCGAGCTGCGGCGCATGATCGGCGCCCGCCAGCTTTCGCCGGTGGAATTGCTGGAGGCCTGCATCGCGCGCATCCAGGCCGTGAACCCGTACATCAACGCGGTGACCGCCACTGCCTATGAGCGGGCGAGGGCGGAAGCGCGCGCTGCCGAGCGCGCCGTGATGGCGGGCGAGCCGCTGGGCCTGTTGCACGGCCTGCCGATGGGGGTGAAGGATCTGGAACCCACCGCCGGTGTGCTGACCACGTACGGCTCGCCCTTGTATCGCGGCCACGTGCCCGAGGAGGACATCGAGCTGGTGGCGCGCCTGCGCCGCGCCGGCGCCATCGTCGCTGCCAAGACCAACGTGCCCGAAATGGGCGCGGGCGCCAACTCGCGCAACACGGTGTGGGGCGCGACCGGCAATCCTTTCAACCCGAACCTGAACGCAGGCGGTTCGTCGGGCGGCTCAGCCGCAGCGTTGGCCGCCGACATGCTGCCGGTCTGCACGGGTTCGGACACCGGCGGCTCGCTGCGCATTCCCGCGTCCAAATGCGGCGTGGTTGGATTCCGGCCGTCGCCGGGCGTCGTGCCCAGCGTGCGCAAGCCGCTGGGCTGGACGCCGATTTCCGTGGTCGGGCCGATGGGCCGCACGGTGGCCGACGCCTGCCTGCAGATGGCGGCGTCCGCGGGCATGCATGCAGGCGATCCGCTCAGCTATCCGCTGGACCCGCTGCAATTCCTGAACCCCGGCGTCGCGGACCTGGGCTCGCTGCGCGTGGCTTACACCGAAGACTTCGGCGCGTGCGATGTGGACGACGGCATCCGCGCCACCTTCCGCGAAAAGATCGCCGCAATGCGGCATCTGTTTGCCGCCTGCGATCCGATCGACCTGGATGTGGGCGAGGCCCACCGGTGCTTCGACGTGCTGCGCGCCGAAGCCTTCGTGGCGGGCATGCGCGACGCGTACGAGAAGGATCCGTCCAGCCTGGGCCCCAACACCCGCGCCAACTTCGAAATGGGCGCGGCGATGAGCCTGAAGGACTGCGCCTGGGCGCAGGCCGAGCAGACGCGCCTGATCAAGCGCTTTCAGCGCGCCTACGACGGCTACGACCTCATCCTTTCGCCCACCACGCCCGTGTCGCCGTTCCCGTGGACGCAGTTGTACGCGGACAAGATCAACGGCGTTGCGCAGGAGAACTACTACCGCTGGCTGGCACTGACGTATGTGGTCACGCTGACCACGCACCCGGCGCTGACGCTGCCGTGCGGGCGCGATGCCAAGGGCATGCCGTTCGGGCTGCAGATCGTGGGCCGCTTTCGCGCAGACCGTGAAGTGCTGGCCGCGGCGCAGGCGATGGAG